>ULSC01007231.1_pt1 | contig 45108 bp, 38 predicted proteins | sample 1955981 | NCBI WGS metagenome assembly ULSC01 (sample SAMEA4835698, study PRJEB28245) | human gut metagenome | biome: gut microbiome; material: fecal sample | place: Denmark | collected 2008
GATTACAATGGGGACAGGTCCAATCTTTTGTATGCCAAGGACCTCTTAAATCTTTTAATTCGTCCTTTCTGAATTTCTTTTTGCATTGATGACATTGATATTTATATTCATCATAATCATACTGAGATGAATAGGTATAGAGTATTCCGATTATCACTCCCAATGTTACTGGTATTAGTAATGTTAATTCCATTGTTTTAAGTATTAATGTTTAATGCCCTATGTCCCTAATAAGGATGTAATTATTTCCTCCTACGGAGAAAAGTAATTACTCATAGTACTTATAAGTCTACTTAAGTAAGGTATTCTTATAAAGAATGAATAGGGTGATTCTTCCATAGCTTCTCTAACAGAATAACTTTCAATTCTTGTTTTTGATAATATTGTTTCCTATGTCTGCCATGTCGGCTAAGGTAATTCCCAGGATAATGAAGATCATCAAGGTATACCTTATTTTTAGATTCATCGGTTCTTACCAAACGACCAAGGAATTGAATGGATTTTTCTTGTGAATCCATACTTGCGGTATTGAGTAAGTACTTAAGCTTAGGAAAGTTTTTACCTCGAGCAATGATTGTAGTTGATACCAGGATATCTATTTTACCTTCTCTAAAATCCTTCATTATTTGTTGTCTTAACTTAGAAGGAGTATTAACATGCACATAGGAGATATTATAGGCATCGCCCAGTTTCTTTTTAAAAAACTTATATAGATTTTCACAATGTGCAATATGCTTGCATACTACAAGAGCAGGATATCTGCCTTGATTAATATTCCATCGTAATCGAGCATAAGCCATTTTCCTTGCATACTTATTCAAGGTAATAGAGTCATCATAAATGTCCTTATAGGATATACAATCAGATTCCCAATTACCATACCAAGGTTTACCAGGTACCATCTTTACGATTGTTTTAGTTGAGTAACCTTTCTTGATAGAATCCTTAAGTTTAAACTCGGCAATCACCTTACCAAAGAATACCTCGAGATTCATATTCTTAACTTTATCCTTAGCAAGCTTACTCATATAAATGGTACCAGATAATCCTATACGAACTCTGGTATTAAATAAACGAGTAAGTACATTTTGATATTGCTTACTACCTGCTTGGTCAGCCTCATCTACCAAAACCATATCTACCTTTGCTAATTCATTCTGATAGAATCTCATGTTACGAGAAATAGATTGAACCATACCAATGGTAAAATTGCTCCAGTTTAATACTTTACCTTGAACAAATGTAATCTGTTCTCCTGGTAGGTATTTCTTAAATTCATCTCTAGCTTGATTCAACCAGTCAGAGTCATTAGTTATTAGCAAAGTCTTTAACTGCTTCTTATAGGATAGATAAAGAGACGACATGATAAGAGTTTTACCTGCATTAACGGTGTAATCTAAAACCCCAATTTGAAAAGGTACTTTACCTACCTTATTATTGATTACTGCTTTAACAGCCTTCTCTTGTTCTGGTCTTAATTTATATTCTCCTATCTTCGTAACAACTTTACTGACTTTAGGTAAAGGTTGTCGCATATCTACAACTTTAGGTTTAATTCCGTACTCAGTACACTTCTCATATACTGCTGGAAGTAAACCTATTTTAAATTCACCATGCTTGTTAATGTAATGAATCTTGCCGTCCCAGTTCTGCATACCTCTTTGCCTTGTACGTAAGTAGAAAGCATTTGGATGACGAATGGCAAACTCTGCATAGAGTTTCTGTGCGAACTTAAGAGGTAAGTCCAGTTCGCACATATTCCCATTCTGTATGATTATCCTACTCATTTGATAATTACAGTTACACCTTTCTTGGTATCCTCTACTCTGTTACCTAAAAATTTTAAAGCTTTCATAACGTTATGTTTTAATTATTAATCTTATCCCAGAGAGAGCCCTCAACTTGAGGTTCCTCTAAGGATTTTTTATTCTTATTTTTATATAAATACTTATTATACCTTTCTACTGCTTTATCAGTATATAATTGAGCAATATCGGGTAGACCATTACACCATGCTAGAGATTCAAACTGAGCATCTATGAAATCCTTATAATCCCAACCTTCTTCCTCTAAGAATGCTGCTACATAAGCAAAGTGAACATACTTTTCAGGATTCTTTTCATATGATTCATATATACCAGTTGCTTTAGCAATCTTACTTACAAAGTAATCATGTACCTTAGCAGTGAGTTCTAAATCTGCTGACTGTAATTTAATCTCAGCTTCTGTTTGATTAGTAATGTTATCCTGCATGGATATTAACCTTTGCATAACATTACGATAATCTGTCATCCTCTTTAAACCAGTCTCAATGTATTTAATAAAACCTTCCCGGGTATCAAATTTGAAATCTTCACAGAAGGTATTACATACTTCTGCAAGCTTTTTACAATTTGCCCATTCTCGGGAATTACTTTCGTTTATTTTACGAACCCCTCTATGCTTTAACTTTATACGAGTTGCATATAAAATATCGGCAACAAGGGCAGCATCCCCCTTAGATGCTAGTAAAATGTTAGAAACTTTCTTAGTTGTCCCTTTATTAGAAACAACCACTGCTCTAGTATTTATTGCCTCCTTTCGAGCAATAACAAAAAAAGCCTCAACTGGGAAGTTATCTACCTCTAAGGTATTTAATATTTCCTCAAACTGAGACTTAGTTATATGGATAGATGGGGAACGTTTAGTATTCATAATCCTGAGGTTTATTAAGTACTCTATTAATGGTATTTGGGTGTAATAACAAGATACGACTTAAACTTCGTTTATTATAACCTAACCGATGTAAATACATGATACAAGTATGAACTTCTTTAGTAACTACCGACCGAGGGGATTTAGAACCTCTTTTACCATATAGATTATTCTCTTTACCATACCGAGGCTTGGGTAAAAAGAAATTCCCATTACGTATACAATCAGAAGTATTCATCTTAGGAGTACCCCATCTTAAATTAGATAATTTATTATTTAAGGGATTATCATCTAAATGTCTAACTATATTATACTCATTGGGTTTGGGGTTTATAATCCAAGCTAAAGCTAATAATCTATGTAATGGCCAATTTTTTCCTCGAATGGTAAGTCTTAACCTACCTTTATTAATCTTAGGTATTATTTCATACCAAACACCCCGTTCTTTCAAAAATACTCTACCAGAACGAGTAATTAAAGAATCTTGAATACCCGGAATGGGTTTGACAGCTTTAGGTATATTTGATATGGATACCTTAATTCGATTTTTTATATTCATGTTATTAATATATTATTTTATAATATAATAGGAAATCCTTACTCCAAAGAGTTTCTGATTTGAATCAGTTCTTGATAACTTTGATACCTTATTTGATATACTAGCTTAAGTGTTTGTTTCTTTCCCAAATCATTTACATCAAAACCCTCTGGAAGAAATACTACCTTGACTTTTTTATAAGCTACTAATTTAAGTGCGAGATTAACAGCATAAGACCTGGCGTCTGGGTCCAGCAATATAATAAATCTTTCGCATGAGGATTTAAGTAATTCATTGATTTGGTACTGACTAATAGCTTTGCCCATTGTGGCAATTCCTCTATCGCCCATTGTGAGAGCATTAAGTGCTCCCTCGCAAATGAATACCGACCGATACATCTCCAACGCATCATGATTAAAGATGATAAATTGTTTTCCCAAACCGGTGATGTCTTTGTCTGGGTTATTATATCTGGGCCCTTTGCCGATAACATTTCGAGCATTGTAATACCTAAGTTGTCCTCGATAATAAAACGGGATGATAAGGTACCCATATGTTGAGCCGCTTGTTCCATAGCCGATACCGTATCTTGAAAACTTCTCGAGGCTAAATCCGCGTTTCTTGATATATCCCCGAATGCTTTTTGCAAGTTGGCTATCCCCGAGCGAAATGTTTCTAAATCCCTCAGGGAGATATACTGGCTTACTTTCGGCAAGTTCGATTTTCTCTTCCTTAAACTGTAGTTCATCAAATTGTCCATTGTTCAAAAAGTTAATTAGTTCATGGTATTCTGTAAATCCCTCTATATCCATTATCAGTTGAGCAGGAGAGGGATGAGCATTACATCTAAAACAATTGGTTCTATACATAGAAAGGTTAACTCCCAACTTATGTTCTCTCCCACAATAGGGGCAAGTTGGTATACGCATCCAGCCATGTCGATATTCAAAAGCTCCAAGTCTTTTAATGAAATAAGTTTTGAGCTTAGACTTAAACTGATTTGTTATTTTCATAAACTTCTATTTAAGTAGTGACTAATACTAGCTTTACTTAGCTTATACTTTTCTCCCAATTCTTTATTGGAGTAACCCTTGGCTTTATCCCTAATTAACTCTCGTACCCTATCATGTCCTAATCTATATCTCTTTTTAGTTTCTTTAACGTATCTATGAATATGGGTTATATTGTATTTCTGTGTACCCCAATAAAGATTAGTATGTATATTATTGCAAGGGTTATTATCTTTATGACATACATGAGGTTTACTCTCTGGGTTAGGTACCCAAGCTAAGGCTACTAATCTAGAAGCCTGAATCCTTTTATGTTTATTACTATCTCTTAATATATGATATATCCTACCCCGATTGAGGGTACCTTTTAATAACATCCATACTTTTCTTTTAGGGTAGTATCTATATAACCTACTTCTCTTAGAAATATAATAATCTGGCCACCCTACTATATTAGAGATTAACTTTCTTTTAGATATCACCTGATTTCTTCTCATACTTTTCTTTATTTGCAGAGGGATTATCTTTAGAACTCTTCATCATAGAATCTAATACTCCAGAATACACTTCATCATATTGTTTACGTTGTTCCCTTGTAAACTCTGTACATCTTTGCCTTTCGACATCGCATTTGAATAATGCTCTACCAGAAGGAAGACCATCCCTTTGTACTACAATCTCTGAACGAAGGATATTATCTTTCTCTTCTTGCTCTGTACTGTTAAGACCCATAATGAATTGAGCATTACGTACAATGGCAATAGAACCAGATATATCGTTCTCATCATATTTAGTTGCTTGGTGTTTCTTACCTTCACGAGTAATATGATGAGCAGTCCATACAACATCTAAATGCAAATCCTCAGCAAGATTCTGAAGGTCTACATATACATTAGATATCCTTTCGAAATCTTCTCTATCCTTTGCAATAGAAGCAAGCTTCCCTGCATAGTCAACCATCAATACCTTAATATCAATCCCTTGGCTCCTAAGAGTAAGTATCTTCTCCCTTATATAATTGCAGTCAGTAATTAATGCAGGTACTCTTTCAACGATTAATTCAACTCCAAACCTTGAAAGTTTTCTTAAATGCTTAGCCTCGAGTTTATCATAATCTCCAGTATATAATTCCTTCTTAGTTTTATTGATACTGGATTGAATGAAACGGTCCATGATTTGTTCTTGACCATTTTCTGTATCCACATAATAAACTGACTTCTTCATTCTAAGGTAACCTCTTGCAAGGTTAACCATGAAGAATGTTTTCTTTGCTTTAGGTTTATCCAAGATTACATTGATTGATGCACCTGGGAATCCTCCCGCATTGGTTAAATCGTTTAGTTGCCTAAATGGGCATGGTACTACTGAGGGTTCTGCCTGCCTTTTAAATTGACGTTCAGTAACATCTCGAATCATGAATAAAGGTTCATCCTCCTGTTTAGGTCTACTTCTTTGTAAAACCTTCTCTACCTTTCTAGAATATTCTTCGTACTGTTCGAAGTTATCTAAGTCGAATGAATCATTTAAGTTCTTCATTTCAACATAAGTAGAGAACTGATAGATTTTCTCTTTAATATATTCTGAATCGGATAATTGAATTGAATAAAGATTTTTGATAACCTTCTCGATGTTTGGGATATCATCCTTAGTAACCAGGTCAACATAGTTTTTAGATTCTAGCATTTCTCTGAGTACTTGTTTAAGGACATTCTGTGAGGGTATCTTTCTTTGCTTCTTGAAGTATTTAAGTATACCCTCACAAATTAAGGAATGTTCGATAAGTACTAAGTAGCTTGGTTTTATTCTGCTTAATACTAAACCTCCTTCCTTATCTTGAATGATGAACCTGAGAATCTCTAACTGAAAGTCAGGTGCAAAGCTAAATTTAATTTTATTCTTTTTCATACATTATTATATTGCAATATTATATACTAATAGATTTTGATAGTCCTCATGTAGTTCTGAACTCATGTCCACAATATCTAGTCTTCTTATCCTCAGCCGTTCGGTGAAATTTTTTGATATTCTTATATTATATAAAATATATTTATTATATTTGCATAACGAAATACTTAAAGAATATGAGGAAATGTAATGGAAACAATGGTTCAGAGCTTCATAGATTAAAACCCATGCGGGATTATGATGAAGCAATGTTTAATCGGTTATACAAAGTTTGTAAGCCAGTTATTCGGAACCTTACCAAACAGATTGATTACAAAAGGTTTAACCTTACGCCAGATATAATATCTTCTTATTTTGGGGATAAAATGTTATTTGTTTTTAATAAGTACTACGGTACTTGTAGTGAAGAACATCTTAAAGCAAGAATCCTTTCTTCTCTTGCTACATTTAAGAATAAGCTTCTTCGATTTGCCTATGGAGAGATTGCAGAATACAATCAGAACCTATTTAAACTTGAAGACTTATTTGATAATGATAAAGAGTTAGAAGATGACGATGAAGAGGTTAAGGCTAAGGAAGAAATGCTTGAATTATTATATAAGTATATGAAAGAGAAATTATCTCCAGATGCTTATATGGTATTTGAAGTATTACTTACTCCACCTCCTTATATTAAAGAACGAATTAAAGATGGAGAAAGAATCACCAATATAATGCTGGTTGAGTTCTTTGATATGCCTAGAACTAAGAAGTCGGTTAAATACATAGGAGAACTCAAACAAGATATCTTATATTGGGAAGAGAAAGCTAAAGAAGAACTTCACTACTAAACACAAAAGAAAAGGGGCGTTTCCCAACGTCCCTCTCCTATAATCCATAAATTAAAAGTTCTTTGTCAACAATATAAGTAGTTAAGACATAATATTATAGTTTTATAATGTATGCCAGTACGTAGTAAGGTGGCCTATTTTCGTGAGGTTGACCTCCACCTGCAGCCCTGGTATCATGGTCCCATAGGCATACATAAGAATTATCTCTATCAGTTCTATTACTACCAGAAAGGTTATTACCAATCCATTGAGTACCATTAGCTCCCACCAAATCTGAATGAGCCTCGATAAAGTAAGCATCTGCGAAATTGTGAACGTGAGATGGAATCTCTTGAGTTGAAAGAGTTACTTTTTCTTGGCCACCCGTATTACCAATCAAATTGTAATCCCCATTACCCGATGACCAGCCAACAATAAACTTACCCGATAAGTCTGGTGTCTGTAAGTCTTCTACAATCTGACCATTACATAAAGCCCAACCTTCTGGTACAGAAACTCCATTCCACATGGCAATTAGTCCTCTTGGTATATTAGCTCCTGCCATACCACCAAGCTTTTTATCAATGTAAGCCTTGATATCAAAGTTTGGGAATCCTTGCAATAGTCGTAAGAGAGTTTCTATATTGGCTTGTTGCATTCCATGGATAGCAGTATTATATTCTACTGGTTGGGGAAACTTTCCTGCATAAGGAACAATAGAATATTTCTCTACTGAGTTATCTATTGAATTAGTACCTTGCCCATATATACCAATTAATACCATTGAGGATTTGTCTACCAAACCTTGAGATACTGAAGCCATAGCTCTATTCACTAGAGACTCATATGATAATTCATTATCTTCTAATACATTTGTTTTTGACAGGTTTCTAGAATCCTTGGGTGTTGGGTATAATGGGTCTACTGATTTCTTGTACAGAGAATAGAACGAATTAGATTCATTCCAGAAAGCTCTGAACTGTACTGGGTTCTGTACAGGCTCTTCCAAATGTGTATGGTAAGCAAATACAATCACATCCTCATTAGAACCCTTTGAGCCTTCAATATTAGGTATACTAATATTAGCACTATCAGAAATATAGATTGTACCATCCCTTGCTATACAACCAAAATTTGTATCTGGTCCTTCACCAGAATCTGCAGCTTTAGTCATATACCTTGAAAGGATTCTGTCCTTCATTGCTTGATATGCAGGAGATGTAGGTTCTCCATTAGGCAAGAGAGTGATTGCATTATTTACAATCGTTGCTGAGCCAAATCCACAAAATGGACCAATGCCTACAGGAGCAGCTATTGCTTCAGCTGCATCCTTAGACTTTATTATACCTTCATAATCAAAATACGTTTTCATAATGTATCTTCGTTATTGTTATTACTCTTATATTCTTTCGATTGGTTTTTCATATCTTGGAAAGCCTCTCCTACAGCCTTGAACTTGAAGGTTATTAATTTCCAAAAGATAGACCAGATACTATACTTCTTTTCTACACCATGTAGAGTACAGATGTGATTATAAATGCTATCTATCTCGAAACAGTAACATAATACCATTACCGTTATAGATACTGTTATTGGATTTAATCCGTAAGGTTCTCCGATGGCTTTACCTATTACGGCACCCAGTAAGATGTAACACAAGTAATCAATGATTTTATTAAGAGTTCTTCTCCCGGCTCTAGATTTTCTTATTTCAATCTTCTTTGCCCTACTTGCAGATATCCCAAACCAAAAATCTGTAAATATTAGTACAAAGGCTAATAAAATCATCCACCTCAAATCAAAGATAATGGTATAACATTCAGAAGTGAATCCAATGATACCAGTTTTAAATAATGTGTTAAAAGAGCTGCTTTCCATTTTGTTTATTCTATTTTAAGTGACCATTCTGTTCCTTCCGGAACTAATATATTAATACCTTGTTCCGAAATATCATTGGATTCCCAAGTAAGTTCTGTCTTATCAACTACATCCAACAGGTTTACTATGAATACTGCTTTAACTGCAGGATTAGCTTTCACATAGAAAGTATGTTTACCTGGTAAATTAGTAAAGAATTGATAAGGACTTGGATGAACTACATCTGGAGCTGTCTCATATACAATATCCGAAACTTCTCCAGTATCTGAAGTACATGTTACGATAGTAGATACTTCTTGTACATCTTTGCTTAGTTCTGCACTTACTGGATTACAAGTTAAAATATACTTAGGTATAACATCCTTAATCGTAAGGCTTACTACTGAACCTTGATAATAAAACTCATAATTACCTGCTTTATCGAAAGTGATAAGAGTGTTCGAATTGTATTTCTCAGATGAACCCTCTAAGTCAATCCCAGTTATCTTATTACCACCATCTCCCCAACGTAGGTAGAATTGGCAATTCTTGGATTTGGTTAATTGATAGCCTGCCTTGATATACTTTCCTGCATCTGCTTCAGCTTCAGAGTAAGGTTCTAATTCATACCAATCCTCATCCTCTTCATTCAAAGGTTCTAACCACAAGTAGGATTGAGGAGTAGGTATATAAGCAAGTACTTCTACTTCTACAGACTTACTAGCATCACCCACCGATTCAAATTTATAACTTCCAGCCTCATTAAATTGGTATTCTGTACTTCTACCATAGTAGAAATCAGGACCAACTACATAGCGATTAGTTAATTCTAAAGTACCAAGTTTTACCCAAGTACCTTGGGTATTCTTTTTGTAAATGGTCACCTCGGTATCAAAATAACTACCTAAGTTTGCACTTTCGAAAGTAGAATAATAAATACCCGATGTAACCCAAAGATTAACTGATGCAGAACCTTGAGCATTTAGGTTTAATCGTTTGTTTGATACGCCTATATCGTAGTTAATCGTATAACCTAATCTGTAAGCTACTACTGTACCATAATTACTAGCATTACCTGAGTCATCTTTAGTACATCTAAATTGGAATGTACCAGTAGTAGTTGGTGCCCATCTTTGACCATTACGAACTAAAATACCTGGGTCTGAAATACATACGGCAATAAGTTGACTTGTATCTTCGGTAGGATCTGAAGAACGAATAGTTATCAAAGACTTTTCATCGTTGGTAAGATTTATATTCCGAGGTTCACAGAATACCGTATAGTTAGTAGCAATAACAGTTACGGTTAAGGTAACCTTCTTTGCTGGGAAGTCTGCAATAACCCATTCATATGTACCTGCAGAGGTTATTTCCCAAACAGAACCAGAATCTTTAGTTTCATAGGTATTAAGTAACTGTACGGATACAGGTTTAATATTTCCCTGATAATTCATATTTGCAGTTACCCTTACTTTGATTACTGGATTAGTACCTGTAATTACTAAATTATCTGGGTCTGTTCCTCCTTCTACCAAGTCGGTATATATGTGATAAGATTTAGTGTAATATTCTAAACCTATATCTACATAGGTAGTTACTGAAGTATCTCCTACACTTCGGAAATAATATCTTTGGTCACCCTTTCTTGCATAGAAAATAGAACCACTTTCGTATTTCTTTGAACTCCATTTATTCTCAGCTGGGTCATATCCAGTTACCTGATACCTTAAATCGGCATCATCATAATCTGATGTAACTATTACTCTAATAGGTACTTCGGTTATATGCCCAGTTACAATCTTTGCAGGACTGATAAGAGGTTCAGCTACAATTTTATAATTGTAAGCCAAATCAAATCCATAAGCAATCTTCCCAGATACATTGTATGGTAAGAATCTATCGAATAACTTATCAATTGATTGTTTGAAAGCTTTGAACTCTGGAGTGGGGGAAGTAAACCCATGACCGCTTATAGAAATACCTACCTCTATACATTGAGCACAACCATAAATCTTATCATAGTTGTATTTGTCGTACTGAGAATAATCGGTATCATATAAGGGGTCTACCTTTTCCCATTTATCCATCTCTCCATCGGTTGGGTCTGTAATTGTACAGGTTAGCCCATACATATTAAAAAGAATTTCGAAGAACTTTCTTGAGCCACGAATCTTAAGTAATGAGATTGAATACTTTAAGATAGTTCGAATCTGTTCATCACTTAAGTTGGGAACTCCCTTGTGTTCTCCGGTTCTAGCAAATGGTAATGCTCCCAAGAACTCCCAGAGGTAATTTAAATACCTCTGCTGAGTTTTATCGATATCGATTATATCTAGAATATTATCAATATCTTTAGTTATATCTTCTTGGAAATAGTTACCACAAATTTCTAGAAATCTTTCTAATATGCCCTTACCGTCGACTTTATAAGTATCTTGCTCTTTAAATTCGAAAGGTAAGAAATCAATTAGGTTTTTAAGATTTGTCATACGATTTCATTTACTTTAAGTGTTAACTGACTTGAGTCTTCGAATACCGGAATATTATAACCTGGGTCTGTATAATCCTTGTTGGGTTCTGCAATGGTTATGGTATATCTAAATCCGGATTGATAACCATTGTTCTGGATATCCAAGGCAAATACAAATCCATTTATAGTATCTCTAATCTGTGTAGTCTTACCCACTTGGCCATCATAAGAAAAGCCTCCCTTAACTGAACGTACTGTAAATTGAGTACCCGAGGAAAAAGATATAAAGTAAGACATACTACCATTAGCCTCGTCTAATTGGAATTGACCAAGGATTAATTCCTTGTTACCGTATACCGTAGTAGGCCATGGTTTAGTATAGAACTTCTTCAAGTGTAAGTAATCTACTGATTCAAGGTTATCTATGAGTGCATAGATATCAGAGATTCTTACGCTGCCACCAATGTCTGAGTTCTCCGGAGAATAAGCATTAAATAATGCACTAAGAATCTGTGATTGTATTTCTGAAGTTTTATAAGACTTCTTCCCAGTAACTTCTACATCCAAGATAATATTTACTTTACCTGCAGACTTAACGGTTAACCAAGTAGTAAGTGGTGAGTTCTGATGTAATACATCATATACTTTTTGAATAAGGTTAGAGTCAGCAGTAGCCCCATTATCAGGAGATATATAAACTATTAGTTTTCTACCACATTCGTATTCTGCCTTTGCCTTACTAACCCCATCAACCAGTTTAGCTAAGTCTATGAAGTCCTGTTTGGTAATAGCTACTCCCATAGTCTTTACACTCAAAGGTATATGTTCCTTGAGCATACTAAAATTCTCATAGGATGAACCTCCACCTGCAGCATAAGCATTAGATACAGTAGCATCTGTTACTGATGAAGATATAACTGAAGGTACAGAAGTAATCATACCAGATTTTACATTACCATTGATACCAGTAGTAAGGTAGAACTTAACCTCAGATATCTTGGCATTAGCTGCAGGCTTCTGTCCATATTTACCATCACCAAATAAGATATATGGATTTAAAGCTTCATCCATAGTAACCATGAAATGTTTATCGGTGGGTTTTGAATAAGCAAAGGTATTTACCAATACCCAAGATTCTCCACCAATCTTCATACTCATAGTTCCATGTTCGTAGTACTTACCATTAGGTAATGTACCCAGGGTAATAGTTACCCTTTCATCTGAAGGTATAACCATTCCATTTATCTGGCTTTCTGTATATAATTCATGTTGTACAACTGGAACTTTACAAGTAGTTACATTAGCATACCAAGTTACATCCCTAGAAGATAACCATTTGTTACCATTAGAATCTGTAAATAAAGTTCCAGAAGGTATAGTTAACTTAGCACCAATAGAATCTCCAGATACATCTCGGGATACTACCAAATCTACTGATGCTGCAATAGCACCTCTTGCATGATAATCTACCAAAGCACCATGCTTAACTACTGAACTGTATTTACGAGCAGTAGGCAAGAATGATTCCCTTGCCATATTATCAATGTAGTAGTGAAGAACTTCGGCAATTGCCGCAAATAATGAAAGGATAATGATTAAGATATTTCCTTCCGAGTAATCAGTTACGAGTACATTGCCATCTTTGTCTTTGATATTCGTAAGTGATTCTATCAGCTTGGCCTTAATCTGTTGGTAAGACCTCTGATAAGGGTTGAGCCATTTATTAGTGATTCCCATATTAATAAGAGTTTAATGAATTTTCATTTTTATCGTAGGTCAGGTACAGGTACTGACTAGTAGAAGTTTCATTAACTACATAATGAACTTCTATGTTTATTTTAGCACCTTGTCTAGAAACGGTGATACCCTTAAAGGTAATCCTTTGTTCCCATGCACCAATTGAGCTTTTAATAAACTCTTTAATAATAAAACTTAGGGCTTGTGTATTTGGCTCTTCTATACATTCCCATAGGCGATTCCCAAAGTTTTCCTGTCGAAATCGTTGTCCTATTAAATAATACATTATAGAGCTTATATTATTTCTTACCAAAGCCATATCACCATTAACAGGATACCAACCTGTTTCACCCTTTTCGTTTCTTGTAAGTTGAATAGGGAATATCATACCCTTTCCAACAATGTTAGTAAGATAGTTATCCATTAGTGTATACATTTAATGTCCTCATAATCTTCTTGTTTGAAAGTAGAGAACGGTTGACTTGCTTGAGTTACGGTAGGACCTGAAGAACCGGGTCCAGTAGTTACACCCGAGTGTACGTGAGAATTGAATAAAGTTCTTAGAGTTTCCAGTTCTTTAATGGTATTATTGAGTTTCTCGGTTAGTTCTTTGATATTAACTACTCCTTGATTCTCTCCCTTATTTAAGATTACTGTATCACCAGAACCTACACTTACATCTCCTTGTGCTTGAATAGAAATGTTTCCTTTAGCAGCAATGCCTACATCTCCATTTATATAAACAGTTAGCTTTCCGTTATCGTCATCTAGTACCATTACATTCCCTTCTGGAGTTATAATACCCATTTTATTAGGACCATCTAAAGGGTCTGGTATTTGTTGTAGTCCCCAACCATGATATTCCCATAGGGGTTTAGTTGGGTCTCCAAATTCAAAAGTAACAAATACTATATCTCCAACCTTAGGAGCTAAGTACTTGAACCCATTGTTGATAGAACCATGTTGGCCTTTTGCATAGGCCCATGTAATAATTCCACCCATGACTTCTGGACAGCATACCTTGATACGGTTCATATGTTTCTCCGTATCATTATTATCTACCACTATACCACGGTAGACAGAGTAGTATCTACCTAAACCTTCGATACCCTCTTCTGTTAATAGTTTAGCTGTTGAGTACATTATTTCTTGTTGGATTTATATCGTTCATAAGCTTTCATTGCCCAATTAAACTCATCAAAGTTATACCTTTCTTTCATAGAAGGAGTAACCTTCGATTGGTCTGCCTTTACCACATTGGTCTTACCATAGATTGCTGTACCATTTGAAGTTACTACTGTACCTTCTGTACGAACTGTACCTGCAGCAAGAGCCTGAGGGTCTTTAGCATTTATCTCATCATAATAGAACTTATTCTGTAAGAACTCTCCTGCACCTTTCTTATCGATAATTCTACCCTTATCATCCATGTATCTTTCTACGAAGTATACTACTTCATTGTAGGTAAAGTCATGTACAATATCGGAAGCATTAGCAGTATTCTTCTTGTTCTTACCAAAGTCAGTTTTAGCAGAATCCTTAGCATCATTACTTACAATGTCCTGAGTACTAAGTTGGGTCTTAGATGTAGTCTGTCCATCCCTTGCATTATTCTTAACCAAGTCTAATGTACAGAGATAACCTTGACCTGCATCCATTGAATGTTGTACTGACTTGATATACCAAAAGCCTGACCACCTTTTTCCTACATTCTCTAAAGATATTATCTGAGAAGATTGTAATGAAGGTCTACCTACTACAGTCATTTGGCATACCAACTTTCTTTCGGATATCTTAAGACCTCCATTGGCATTAGCATTCATTGCCCAAGTAACCTTATCTGCTCCACCGTATCTACTAAAGAGATTATGATATAACTTATGGATTGGTACTAAGAATGGTACCTTCTTCATTCTTCGTATCTTAACTTTAGCTTTAACCTTTCGAGTCATAGTAGGTGTAGTAACTCCATCTCCAGAATATTCTACCTTATAGGTATCAGGGTATACAGTAATATATGGATTCTTTTCCATTGCAGATATACCTCTCTGAGATTGGTTATCTATCATTTGTTTTTCATAAGGATTACTTGAAAAAGTTCTGATATTCACCATGTGAGTTATAGTTCCACCTTCTGGGTCATATTCTCTTGGGTCTACCCATTCTTCTGCAAGGTATTCCATTTTATATTCTCCAGTAAATAGGTATCTTTCGTTTTCTAGTAATTGCCTAAGATTACTTTCTAACTCTTTACCATTCTTAGAGTTCTTCAAGATTTGCTGAATAACCCTTTTCTTATCGTTCGGTAAATTGTTTACAGCAGTATTAATTGCTTCTCGATATTGCTCAGTACTCAGATTATCTAAAGCCTCTTGTTTACCTGCATTGTAAGCAACATAGGGTTTCTGAGAACCATACTCTTTCATTGCAGAATTATACTTCTGAGCTTTAGCTCCATACCTTTGTTCAGCTTCCATCTCGGCAGCAATATTAGTAGTAGGATGACTACGATAATCTTCGTAAGGTACACTACCATAATTTACTACCATTGTATTATCTACTTGAGCTACAAAAGGTTTGAGTAAAGTTACTTCCTCTTTCTCTTTTTCGGGTTCTGTGATATCTGTTGAACCTACAATTAAACCTTTATCTTCTGGGTCTAAGGCTTGAGTTAATGGAGCCTTTACCCTTTTGGTTACTTTCTGAGTAGCGAATGATACTCTGAGTACTTCTCCATTTTCTGATTGGTAAATATAATTGTATTCTGGTTCTTCTTGAAACTTACGGTTGTGTATGTATATTACACCATCCCGGGAATCAATATACCAAGGACCATTTGCATACCCTTTCATCTTTTGTTCTAATTGAACTAAGATGTTATTTCCTATTAATCCCAAGTCACTATCTATCAAGGACTTTAAATCACTGGGCATAGCTACTTGAGCTACTCCACTAAACCGGTTAGCGTAAAGTATCTTTCCAGTAGTAGTTCGACTTTGTTCTGTCGGGACCTGTAGTGACTCGTAAACTTTATTACTTATTACTTGTTTAGCCATTACTGAAATATTTCTATGATTACGCCTATATCATTGTTACACCCATTATCCAAGAAGTTGGATAAACTGTGTTCTGATAAATCCGAATGAGTATAAGGTGGTTGGAATCTTAAATCTCCAACTGTATCTATACACTTAATCGTCACATGAGTACCAGTAGAATCGAATACACAATCCAAATCTCTAACCTTGATACTTCGTACTGGGCTAGAGATAAATTGACCATCTGGATATATGTATCCCCACTGAAGGTAAATAATTGAGCTTTCCTGGAGATCTTCGATATCTACAGTATCGGGGTCTCCAGTATCAAATGTAATGGTAGCTAAGTTCTCTTTCTCCTCATCATACTTGTAGCTCCAATTACTTATATAAGCGCCAAGAGGTATGCCAGTAATGGGATTCATTATAGGCATACCTCCAGAATTGAACAGAGCCATGTAAGGTGTTGCTGTTCCATTATAAAGTATTGGTTGGTTAGGTTTTCTAGTTGCCGCCATACATAGGTATTCTTAAAATTTGATAAGGTTCTAATTCTTGAAAAGGGTTCAAGATATTATTAGCTTCAGCAATCAGGTACCACTTACCAGAATCACCATAATAACGATGAGCAATACTCTGTAGGGTTTCTCCATCTAATACAGTATGTTGTTTATCGTTATCTGTATAAGGAACATTAGGAGGAGTTACCTCTAAAGAATAATCTCCTTCATCATACTTAAGAGCAATAGCTCCATCATAAGGACTTGCTCCTGTCATGTATTGATTTAAGTCTATCATATCTGTATCCCTTTCGTATTCTTTAAGTCTTCTTCAGTTACAATATCTTGATAAGATAAGTTATAAGCACTTACTCTTTTGAAGATTAATTCCTGAGTTGCAGCTGCAGGCAATAACTTTAAATCCTCAATTGTACATGACTTACCTGCTACTCGAGTCCTTGAGGCATTTCTGAAATTATTCAGGGTATAGGTTGCAGATGTAAGAATGTACTGATGATTATCGAATATACCAGAACTACCCCACTCGATTTTTAAAATCGGAGGGCTTGCTTGATAAGAGTTTGCCTTAGTCCACATTTCCAATAATCGGCATTTAGTAATTACCTCTTTTGGATTATCTGGGTCATTACAGAACCAAGATACATTGAATTGAATTATATCTTCACTACCAGTATAATGGTACATGGGAGTATTACGTCCCATTGATTTAATCGTTGCCCAAGTAGTTTCTCCTCGGAAATCAATTGAAGGTGGTCTGTTCTGAAGAGTGATATATTGATATGGGCTAGCAGTAAGATTATAAATCACTACTTGATTCATACTTCTTACCTCAGGCATTACTAAGAAAAGTTCTTTATTCTTTGTAACACTCTGACCTTTAGCTGGGTCCATTTCTTCATATCCGAATGGAACTCCACCTTCTACTTGATGTTTTAATTCCATTCGATATTGATTCTGAATCCTTTGGTTTAACTTAGGATTCTTTGAACTAGCTCTTGGTCCAAATGGGTTATTAGGGTCATATACCTTCCCTTTATCTGCAGTATCTTTAGGCAATGTAGAAGTTGCTCTATTGAGATAAATTCTTGCTCTCCAAAGCTTATTCAGAGGACCAGTAAGAACTCCTGCAGAATCTCTGGTGAGGTCATTGTATTTTTCAACAACCCCACCTGCTATTTGATTTAATATTCTTGCCATGATTGTTTAGTTTAATCCTAAAGATATACCAGTAAAATCCTGTTGACCACCAGGAGCAAAGTCTCCAGCTTCGTTTCCATCTACTGATATATTAATTCTTGAATCCTTGAATCCATCTCTGATTGCACCTCTAACTGCATCAATAAATGCTTGTTGATTTCTATCCTGAATGGAAGCTTTAGTTTCTTCAGAGGTTAAAGCCGCAGTATTCTTATCCACAGAATTTGTAAGACCACCGATTACTTCGATTAATGCAGGAATAGCTATAGAAGCTAGTAGTCCCCAAGGCCCACCTAAGAATCCTAAAAGTCTACCACCAAGTAATCTAGCACCAAATCCCATAGCACCTTTCTTAGCAATCTGTTGGCCTGCAGTTTTAGTTACATTAGAACCTATTGCTGTACCAACTCCCATACCTGCAAGTGTACTCATTGAAGTAAATCTTCCTCTTGCATCTCTTGCTACTACAGTACCTTTCTTGGTTTTACCTATAGCACCTCCCATGGGCAATGCAAAGAATTTACCTGGAGCCATTTGCATAGCAGTCATCCTCATCATCATTGCAGAGATATTTCTCATATGACCTTCAAGGATAGTAGCTTGAACATTAGTTCTTACCATACCTTCTGCCATACCATTAGTCTCGGTAGTAGCTAAAGCTTGGAAAGTACCAATCATTTTGATTGTACCCTGAATAAATTTGAAGCCTTGATATAAAGTACCTACTACTGCTCCAGTTGCAACTACCTTTACCAAGAACTTACCTGCCCAAGTTTCTTGTATACTGTTAATAATCTTTAGGATACCAGAACCCAATTTAAGTACTGGGCTAAAGACTTCAGCAAGTGTAGAACCTGCAGTTACAATAAAGTTCTCCCAGTTTGATTTAAACTGTTCGATAATACCAGCAGGAGTTTGTAATCTTTCTTGAGTTAAGTTTTCTACTGTACCGTTTGCACCTGCAACCTTATCCATAAGTTCTGTAAGCTTATTAGCTCCAGTCCAGTAATCCTGAAGTAAAGCTGAGGCAGCTCTTGTACCACGAACTCCAAAGATATTGAATAAAGCAGAGGAGATATCTATTCCTCGTTTACCTCTAAGTTTATCTCCCAGGATAGATATAATCTTATCTAATCTCAAAAGATTGCCAGAGGCATCTACTAGAGTTTTTGGGTCAATGCCTAAAGATTTTAGCATCTCACCACCTCCCTTTTTCTGCCCGGTTACGGAAAGTGTTAAATAGCGCATCATGTTTGCTAATGCAGTACCAGCTGACGAAGCTTGGATACCCTGATTACCAAGTACTCCAATGGCTGCAGCTGCATCACCCATACTGATTTTAGCATTTCTAAATTCTGCTCCTGAATATTGGAAAGATTGGGCAAGGTCTGTTAGAGAAATATTTGCAGAGGTTACTGCAGTTGCCAATTGGTCTACTACCTGAGTAGCATTCTGTGAAGGTATATTAAAGGTCTGCATGATGTTAGTCATCAAGTCAGCAACTCCACCTTTCTGACCAAGAGGCATACTGAAGATAGAAGCCAGCTTAGCTGCAGGGCCAATCATTCTTTCGATTTGCTCCACATTGTTACCAGCCATTGCCAAGTACCTTTCGCCTGATGCAATATCTGCAGCAGTAAGAGGAGTTACCTCATTGACTTCTTTGGCTACTTGCATTAGCCTTGCCTGTTGAGCAGCATTAGCTCCAGACATTTTAGAAGCTAAGAATACTTGGTCGTATACTCCTGCAGAATATTGGTAGGCCCTTGCCATACCTCCAACCAATTCTTTTCCAAACTCAAAAGCATTAGAAGTTGACATTTGAATACCTCGATTCCAGGTATTCATATCGTTCATCATTGTTCTAAATGAGTTCGATATTCTGCCAGCCTCATTAGAGAATCGGTCTCTTAATACCATTGCAACACCGACCTCGACTAAGCTTCTTCTGTCTATCATTTTCTAGTTTTCTTTTTTAAGTTTTCATAATACTCATCGGCTATATCCTTAAATCTTTTCCTTTCTCGATACGGAAGACGCAAAAAGCTGAGATAGTCAATGGCTACCTCAGCTCTACATATATAAGTGAATGTACCCGGGTGGTCTACGCTTCCGTCAGGTAGAAAAAAGTCGGTGAAAGCATTATAGGATATTTATCAATTCTTCCAGGTATACTTGGATGTTCTACATCTGTGTTACCATCGAAGACTGGGTCATATTCAAATATTGTTTTACGAATCTCTGCAATGTCTCTTACTGAAAATAAATGGAAGCTTTCTACCTTTTCCCATTTACCATCAATCTGAAGATGTAAGTTCCTTGCAATCAATGCTGCATTACGAGTTTGTTTTTCTATTGGTAAAGTAACCAACATTCTTTCTCCTGCACCAGTAAGCAAATCAAATTTAACTACCTTACCTGAAGATAGAGTTACTTCGTAATCGGTAAGCTTACCTTGTTCTGGATAATAGGGGATAGCGTTTGGTTTTTCGGCCAATTCCTTTTCTGTAGGAAATTCTCCATAGTTATCGAATAACATCTCGCTTAAGGATTGACCGTAAGTTTGTACTCCGCCTTCTTGGCCCCAATCATATTCAAATTCTACTTCATCACCAAGTGAGAAGATTCTTGATTGGAATAAGATACAGTATCTGTCATTCAAAGGGATACGGTCTGCATCCTCTACCGTTAATCTACGATTAGGAGTAAAGTCGGTATCAACTACAATTGCCTGAATGAACTTAGTAAGGTTCATAAGGTTTCTTACATCCATAGGATTAGATAAGATATCCTCATCTGCACCATTCTGTTCCCTGATTGAGAATTTATAACCTGATGGGGTTATAAACTCATGTGTTCTACAATTTAATTCCATGTTTAAATAAGTTATTTGGTTATACTTTAGTTCATAGTGTTCGCTGTAACAACAAGAAAGGGGTGAGCCCTTTCTAGGAATCCCACCCCTCCCACCTAAAAATCTTAGTGAAAATAGACTAAGCGTTTTTAATACTTATCTACAGTACCTACTGAGAATTCGATACTTTCAATAATGTTCTCTGAAGCCATTCTGTCCAGGTCTAATCCTGTAATCTTACATGGCCATACCTCTTCGAAGAGGTGGGTGTTAAGTACGGAAACTCCATCTTCAGCAAGTTCATTTACGATTACATTTTCCCAGTATTGGCTTGGTACCAAACCTCCACCAGCAATCATATCTTGGCATGAATAAAGCCAATCATGAAGCCATGTATCTGAACCTGCAGTAGTTAAAAGTTTACCTACTACTAAGTTACCTACAGTAACTCTACCGGCAGTTTTAACGTCCCGGTTAACGTCTCCATGAGCAACCTGGTCAATCTCTACATCTGGCAAAGTACAAGTTTGGAACAGATAAGTATTGATTGGGTGCTTAGGGAATGTGATACTCCAAAGGAATTTCTTTCTTGGATTCTTTACTTTTGCTCCCATGTTTTCTTAATTTTATTCGTTAACGTCCTGAATAGATACGGACTTGGATGCTTGGTCAATATAGATACCCATAGTGATTTCTTGCATCGGAACGATATCCTTGAATTTCAGGATTGCTTTGTATTTACCTTGACGAACATCGGCTTCATTGTTAACCGATAAGTCATTGTACGAGTTAGCATCTTGGTCACCCATCCAGGTGTATTCAGACATGGCATCTTCATCTACCAAGTTATCCAGCATTGGTTTAACTTCTAGATAAATCTTATTCCAAGTGTTCCAGATATTTGGTTCTTCCAAATACTTTTCTAGAATAGGTCTAAGATTCTTTTTGAGATACAGATTCAATCTTACAATTGCAAGGAATCTTTCTGAATCCTGTTTTACCTGAGAAGAGAAACAATGCCACAGCAAAGTTTGTTTACCTTGGTTAGGAACATCTTTGATACAGATTATATTTGCATAATTCTGTGCTAACTCATTGAGTTCCTTAGTTCTTGAAGGAGAACCATAATTTGGGCATACTGGACCATTACCATCATAGATAATGCCCCGATTCATACCAGCAAATGATTTCCAAGGTCCAAACTGAGAAGCAGAAGCATCTCCTAATCCTGCAATGGTACCAAGAACATCTGAATCTACCAAGTTACCGTCGGCATTATAGTATTTAATACCACCACCAAAGTAAGCAACATACTTACTGTTACCTACAGTACCAAGGCAAGTCTGAATCCAAGTGATGATTGATTTCAAGTCTCTTGGTTGGTCACCCTGAGTATAGTGAGTAGTATATTTTGGTACTTCAATGTAGTAGGTATATTCTTGCAGTTCTTTAACCATATCTACTGCAGCCTTGTGTACTTTAAGTACATCAGCGGATGCTTCAAGATGTTGGTCAATGTGTGAACAGAAGATTTGATATACATCTACATAATCCTTAACGAATTCCAGAGAAGCAATCCATTCGTCTGCCGTAGGAGTACTACCGGCACTACCAATTGTACCATTCAATTTTACTCCATTGGCAGTGATAGCAGCACCATTGAGTTTAATATCAATTGGGTTTCTTGTCCCATCTACATCATCAGTTAACCATTTGATGAAGTTGTTCCAAGATTTAATGTTCTCTGTCTTTTCGGTTAATACCGGAACGATGTATTCTGAGTTCTTTGCAAATGCACTTAGAGCAAGGTAATCTACAGAAGTATCATTGTTATCATCTGCAGTTTTGTAGGTTACTACTGGACCTTGTTCAAGTACCTGGCCATTAGCACTAATTACTTGATAGTAAACCGTGTTAGCCTGTTTGTAAATATTCACAGAGAAAGTTTCAGCACTACCAACTGGGTCTCCATATCCTTTAGTTACCAAACCAAAGCCAACAGCAACTGAACCAGAAGTAAACTTGAAAAGAGTAGAAGCCGTGGGTTCCTCTGGAGTTGCAGAAGCTACTACCGGAGAACCGTCTTCAGCAGCCTTAGGAGCAGATGCAGCTTTAGCTCTTATTGCAGCAGATACTACACCTTTGGTTGCACCCTTACCAAGTACACGAATAATACGAAGCTTAGAACCACCATTGAAAGCCTTTTCGATGTTTGATACAGAACCATCTGGTACTATCTCAGAACCAAAGAGTCTTTGGAATTGAGAGAAAGATTGGATAAGTTCTGAGGGGTCATCATAGGGACCTTTAGTAGTTCTAGCCAATACACATGAAACTCCTAACATAGGAGTAGTTTGAAGAACGTTATCGTTCTTAAACTCGAAATTTACAGATGGTGAATTAGGCATATTTATACTAATTAAGTTAATTACTCATTTATTTAATACCCTCTAGTATTGAGCTATTTTACGTTAAGGTTAAGTAAATCTGACTCTTGCTTTTCGGTTAGTCCCATCAATACGGATATATCTTGAATTGGTACAAGTTCACCTTCTTCAGCAAGCCTCTCAGGTAATATACCATCCTTACAAGTATACTGATATACTTTTTCAAGTAGACCATGATTCTCGTCAGGGTGGTCATAATAATTACCTATTTCTATAAATAGGTTTCCGGTTGGTGCTACCTTACCATCTTCCCATTCTTCTAAGTTATTATAATAAGGTCTTACGTATCCACGAGAAGGTAATGCTTCATACATAATATTATGAAGCAACCTCATATCGGCTTGAGTATTAGATACCAGATGAATATCTAGAGTTATATCTTTTGTTTCGTATGGAAATTCTGATGCTTGGTAATTCCCACCCTCTAGTTTATCACCAATGATATATTTGTTCACACCTATATCACCATTATAGAACCCTTGTAGTTCAATGGTAATTCTAGGGCATGTCTTTGCACCCTTAACCTGATTGTTACCTATACCGTATATGGGAATGAATTTAGGCATAGCATCCTTATCTGCCTGAAATCTTTTCTCGTTCTCCTGTGATAAGGGTAGGTAGTCTTCTGGGTTAAGAGTTAAACCTTTTTTAAGTGCCGTTTGTAATAGACAGATATAAAAGGTTCTTTCTACGATTTCTTCTGTATTTACCATGATATCAAACTAGTTGTAATATTAGTAAAGTATTGATTTGATAAGTACCACCATCATTAAATTGGCATTCCCAACCTGCAGAAAAAGTTTGAAAGTATATCCCAGCATTCTTCCTCATATGACTGGTTGCACTAAAACTTGCTTGATAATTATTAGCTATACTACCATAATCAGTAAACCAATAAGAAACAGCCATACCTCCATTATCGATTACTTTAGTTTCTCCAATAGAGGGTATTTTAAAAGGTAATACCTCTTCTGATACTTTAGTTCCCTCTATCAGTTTAGCTCTATATCCTGTAAAGGTAGCCCCAACTGAACCCTCCCAAGGATTTGTAATTTGGTTTTTGGGTACACTTAAAGTAATACCTGCTGGGTCTATTCGGTAAGAATAAGTTACTTCTCCAGCGGCTTGAGTTACAGTTACAGTTTTAGTTAGACCACCAACTTGCTTGATAGTTAGAATTCCACTGATAGCTTGTTCAGTAGTATTCTTAGAAGTAATGGATACCTCTAGAGTCTTTTCTTCATTATCAGTAAATCTTAGTCCAGCAGTAAATGGAGGTTCCTCTAGGAATTCTGCTATAACTTCTACATTTTCCCAATCTCCTTGGGGTGTACCATTAATCATTTCCCTACGTTGAGAAGTGATTGCCAAAGTATCAGAGCCACCCTTACCCAATATGTTTATGGCTTCCTTATCTACTTCTAATTTGTATTCGTAGTTAAGGCTGCCTTTCTTTTGAATAAGATTTACAGTCTTAGGTACTCCATTAACTGTAATGGTAAGGATGGCTTTTTTATCTGCTTCTGTATCATTCACTTTTAACGGATGTACCCTTACGAGTGCAGGACCAGTACCAGATGTTTTATCTGCTTCAAAATCTGCCATTACTTTGTATATTTTCTAAGTTCTTTTCTTAATTGATTTCGTATCTCTTTCTCTAAAACTACATTTCCACCTGCTGCCTCGAAAGCAGGTTTCCATAAAGGACGAGGTGGAAGATTACCATCTCTACTACCATACTCCAACATGATAGCAATTTGGTTAAGTGTTTTCCGAGAAGTTCTACCAAAGTATGTTATCTTCCTTAATCCTGGAGGAAGACCAACAAAGGTTCTATCTTTCTGAGTTACCATTGTAACTGACTTTGCATATTGACCAGTAAGGTTTAATAAAGTATGTGCTCCATACTTCTGAAGTGTAGCAATAGCATGAGGAGGCCAAGAAACTTTGGAACCAGGTGGAGGTAGACCCTTATTTAAACTACGCCTTACTATACGAAGAAGTTGATTGCCAAACTTTCTAGTACCTAACTCGTATCCGAGCTTCATGATACTTGGAGTCTTGGCAATCAACCTCTCAGCCTGACGTTGTTTAACAGGGTCTACATAAATCTGAATATCACATAGATTATTCGAGAGGTTTATGTTAACCTTTCTGCTTGCCATCTTTATTCTTGTTTAATCCCAACTCACTGGCAATTTTCATAAGAATATCTTGTTGCATGGATAACTTCTCTGCTACCTCAGATTTAAAAGCCTCGAACTCTTCTTGCTTGTAAGCCTGAGCTGGTTGTTGCTGAGGAGTTAACATGCCTTCAATGGTATGGTAGATGTTATCACATTCAGTAACTACTGCCTCATATTTCTCTCGGTTATTGAGGATATTTACAGCAGTAGTCCTTTGGATATTTACTTCGTTTACGATATTGCGTAAGTCGGTAGTGTAATAAACATTATTATAAATACCCTCTGCAGCATCTGTAGGAAGGTATATAGTCACCGCAGATACAGAGTCTTGAATAGAGATTTCTGTATTTGCTGTAAAGCTTCCATCTGGGCCAGTAGCTCTTGGTTTGCTCTCACCAACTTTTAATACTTTAGCGGTATCAAAGATTGGATACCCAGAACGTCTGTCTCTCTCTAAGGTGTATATGGTATCACCTTTCTGCAATTTAGAAAAAATCAAATCTTCCATGTTCATCTTTTATTAATTAAGTTTAAACCAAATGATACTGCACCTGGATTCCTTTGCATAAAGTCTACCAGGTTTAAGAATTGATAGTATCCAAATTGGTCAATGTGTGACTGTGCTTTATTTGCTACTTCCTTTGCTATCTCTGCATTGGGAGCAGGCAATGTAAGTTGAATAGTAAAATCTTTTAGTTGATTTCCATTGGTTGGTTCTTTCTTAATCTCTTCACTTTCCATATCGTTTTATCTTTAGGTGGGTATAAACGAAAAAAGGAGTACACCCATGTAAGATGCACTCCTTCCTAATCTGGCTTACGTAATGACGACAGTCATTATTAAGCCGGGGTTGTGGATGTAATCTTAAGAGCTGCAACTACTGACTGGATAATGTTCTGGTCTCTCTGAGCATCTACTACTCGGTTGAGACGAGCAATTTCCTGGTCTTTAGCAGTGTTCTCGATAAGACACTTGATTTCCTGTTGGCCATTCTTGAGGTCACAGCAGCAACGTTCAAGTTGAAGAGCCAATTCGGACTTCACTTCTTTAATCAAACCTTTAGTTTCGCAGCAGCAATTCTGTTGTTCATGTTTCATCTGGCAAAGACGGTCCATAACACGATTGAAGCCTGCTCCCATTTGGTCACGAGAATCCTGGATATCGGAATTGATTTTGTCCCATACAGAAACTGCAGCAGCACCAAAGCCACCACCTACCAATGCACCACCGACTGCACCCCAACCGGAGCCCCAGCCTGAATTGCGTCCATTACAACAGCAACCATCATTACAACCGCGGTCAGCGACGATTACGCCCTCACTACCAGATTTAACTTCTACTCCCATAATTTTTGAGTTTTAAGTTGTTAAAACATAAGTTTGATTTTTAAAGTTATTCGTATATGGCCATATACATTAATAATGCTATAGTATCGTATCTTTAAACTTTCTATAGACTCCTAGGGATGTCCCCAGGCTATGGCAAGAGATAGAGTTGGAAGATTTGAATCCTTAGGTGTTAAGGTAATATCGGCAATATAATCTCCACTGCGACCATTATAAGTTTGTTTTAAAGTTACTTGGATTTGTATTCCTCCACCGTATTCGCCAGACTCACTAAGGATACTTGGAGTTAATTGAAAATAACTTTCCATACCAACACGCATTACTATACCTAACCTATAATCTTGTTGAGAATAACCTACTGAAAGACCTGTATACTGGTTATTATCATAACTAATTTTTTTTACTTTTCTAATATTAGAAATTCTAATTTTTAGAGGTTTACTATAAGTAGGTAAACCTACTGCATACATATCAATGTAGCTTGCCGGTAAAGATACTCTAGCTCCTAAATATCCTCCGGGAGTATTCATACCACCACTCTCAGTAGTATCTCCTCCATCTTTACTAAACCAACCAAATCCAATATTTACTATATCAGAAGCTCCATAAGAGTAGTAATTACCTAATTCACAAGTTAGTTGTTCAGGTACCATTGGGTCTTGGCTAACATAGGCATATAAAGCTTGATTATCGTTACCAGGTTGTTCAAATCTAACTTGCAGATTTCTTGCAGAATTTCCTTCGTTATTGGTTAGTGCCCTGAAAGCCCAGTTATAGGAGTTATCTGAGTTCTGTCCGTTATCAATAACTTGCAACCAATCTTCAGAAGGTGGTATGAACGTAGGCTTAATATATTTCTTAGCAAACTCTACGTTATTCCTTCGTAGACTTGCATAAGAAATAATATCCCTACTACCAGCACTACTACCATATAGAGTAATATTAGTAATGGTACTTCCTTCTTGTTTCCAACCGAATTCAAGAACTCTAGTATATGGTATGGGGTTTACTAGTAGGGTAATAGTGGGTACTGTCCCTACCTCTTTACCATTAATTACAACTTTAGGGTTATATAAAGTTATGGTATGAGTACGAGGGTATTCGGCTAAGTTCTGTACAGAATTAGTAATACCTATAAAAGCATTTTCAGAATCCGATTGTAGAGTAGCAGATACCTGACCACTGGGTGAAGCTATTGCCGAGTTATTTTCAGCTATGGTTCTAGAATCCCAAGAAGTAGGAGTACCTTCTACTCCATTGATAGAAGTATATTCTAGTATGTGTAAATCCATTCTTACAGAATTTTCCATACCAGTAGTACCCTCTAATTCAACTTCAGTTACATTCTCTTCTACTGTACCATTACTATAGTTTGCAGTCCAAGATATTTCATACCTTGTAGAGATTGTAGCAGCATCTTGGGTAAATGCCCAACCATTTTCTACTTCATCAGTACCATTATAAAACATTACACTACCAGACCGAGTTTGATTAGTAGTATTTTCTTTTACAGAAACCTCAAAATCATATTCATAATTGGTAGGATTACCACCAATTAAATCTACAGAAGCCCAATCGGTAACGGTAGAATCCAAATCGAAATCAGGTTGAACAGCAACTTTACTCGTTACTTTACCATTGATTAAGGTTTCCCTATAAGATTGAAGTGTAACAGTTATACTCTGAGCTAAAGCCGAAAACATTCCATCTGGAATTGGTTCTACATAATCTATATAATCTCTAGTAGTAATACTTGCAGCTAATTGATTAAGGTTCAAAGTAAGCTGTTTACCAGAACCTCCCTGTTGTAATACTACTGTACCTCTTCGTATACTAGCTTCAGTATTTTCATATACTGGTATAGTAACATCATAATCTGCTCCTGAACCAGTAGTATTTGATACCTTAGCAGATAAAGTACCAGTCCAATTAGGTTTACTTATTACTGAAGTTTCTACCAAACTATAGGAAGACTCTTCTACACCATTCACAACTTTATGTCTTCTAGATTTAATTACTGCCCTAGGAGTTGCTCCTGCAGCAGCTACAGAGGGAAAGTCCGTAGTTACTCCAAAGTAATAATTATAACCAATACTTGCACCTGCCTGGGTACAAGCTAATTCTATTTCTTTACTACCATAGGTTAAATCAACCGATAATCTACGGGAAGATTCTGAAGTATTATCGGATACGGTACAAGTTATATCAATCTGAGTACTGCTAAATCTACCAATATCTACATTGGTAATATAAGAAGATTTAGCTTTTACTGTAGGTAATTCTGAAAGCCAATAAGAATCTTTACCGTTAATTACGTCATAGTACCCACATTTTACAGAACCTTTAACCTTATTAGTACCCATAGCTGCTGGTGCGTCTGGGAAATTAGATATTACTTCTAGTACATCTCGAGTAGTTACAGTACCTGCAGCTTGATTACAAGTAATAGTTATAGTTTTACCTGAACCTACTTGCTCATATACTACTGTACCCGTTCTAGCTTGAGTTGTAATATTTTCCTTCATGGTAATTGCTACAGCAGCAGTAGCACTTTGTATCTCAGCCGATGTAGATTTAACCCGAATATTAATACCTTCAAGTGAACCTTCTACCAAAGAACCATTAATATACTTTTCACGGTAACTATTAATTGTCCCAGATTTGGTTGTACCTAAGGCATCAAAGTTTAACGTTGGAGTAGAAGTAGTTAATGTATATCTCCATTCTACTAAGTATGCACTTTGAGTTACCGTAACTTCCTTATAGACGGTATCCATAGTTGCCCTTACTACTACGCTTCTTTGATTTAGAGTTGTGTTTTCTGCAACAGTCAAAGTAGTACCAGATAAACTAAATCCGGTTACTGCAGTAGGTATACTTAACGTAGGAGTACCAGTAGCATCTGATGCTGCATTGGTTGCACCTGAAGACCAATGGTTAGTCCTACTTGCCCTTGCACTTGCAGAGATTTGTGATGTACCACCTTGCTCGGTAAATGTACTAGGATTCGCAGAGATAGAAACTACCCATGCACCCTGAGTTGTATTAGTAATTTTATTCTCTGCCTGGTATATATCGATTGAGGCACTACCAGATTTACCATTAAGAGTAACGGTTAATGTACGGCTTCCCAATTTAGTTCTTGCCTTTGCAGTTGTGCCAAGATTAGAACCAGAGATATTTTCAGACCATACTACTGAAGCTCCAGAACTTATAGTACCACCATCATTGGTTTTACCATTCCATCCCCAAAGTTGAGAATAAGTATAAGTAGATGTAGCTGCAGTTCCTCCAGATGCAGGGATATCAGCGATGCTTCCTAAATATACAGTAGGTGTACCATAGGTTTTTACACCAGCTGCCTGAGACAAAACTGGTGTTAGTTTCTTACCGGATTCTGCCTGAGTAAGAGTATCAGTATAAGAACGAGAACTTTCAGACTTATTTTCTAAAGCTTCGTAATACCCACTCTCTACTGAAAGCCATGATGGTAAACTAGGCCTTGAATAATCAACCTTTACTGGACTACCCACAGTTTTACCATTTATATACTTTTGCTTATTCGAAGTAATAGTTAATTCCGTAGGTGTACCTTTACCACCTATAGCATTAAATACTAATGAATTATTCTTACTTGTAAAAGTATATTCCCAAGTTTCAACTCCTGCATCCTGAGTAAATTGAACTGTTATCTGTTTACCTGACTCATTCTGAGTAAAGGTTAAACTTGCAGAACGTTGATTTAGAGTTGTATTTTCTGAAGCTTTATAACCTTCATCATAAACAATCCAGTCCGGATAAACAGATTGGGTATAACCCACAGAAATAGTATCTCCGATAGCTACTCCATCTATCTGTTTTTGTTTAGTAGTACCTAAACCAAACCGCCGAGGAGTAGGATACCCTCCCAAAACTGGGAAGTTTAAAACTGTGTCTACTACAGTAAAAGCATATCTATAGGTTACCTTATGAATATCAGAAAGTTGTACGGTTTCATTGTTTCCATAGGAACTGGCATTGGATATTTCCAAGCCAACGTAATTTTCTCCCGTTCCTGTAGGAGAGAGTGCCAACAATTCGGCCTTGGTAGGGCATTCGTTTGAATCCTTACCAAGGCCTACTTTAGTTTTGACAGCACTCCATGTTGCTATCTCACCCATATTAATCCAAGTTTGTGAATAAAAGTTTCTTTTCCAATTCTTCGATTCTTGCCTTCAGAAGTTTGATACCCTCGATTGCCAGAACCGACATCTTAGAATAATCTACCTCTTTAACCACTACATAAGTTTCTCCATCCTTTTCGATTGTTTCGAAGACTTCAGGATTAGGTACAGTATCGGATTTAACCGTATTCTCAGAAACTAATTCTGGGAAATGTTTCTCGATTGCCTGAGCAATAGTACCTATATCATGACTACCTCGAATTATGAATGAATCGGTAGGTATAGAGCAAATCTCATCCAGAGTATGTTCCAAAGGTTTGATGAAGGATTTAAGTCTTTCATCGGATTCCTTCCATAACCCAGAAGGAGCAGATACTTTCTTAAATACAATCTCAGAGTTAGTTCCCATTCCCAACTGGTCTCTGGTTACATTGTGAGGATTAGATTTATTCTGAGTATGGGTATTTAAGTTAGCTTGTGCATTTGTACCTGCAGCCTTAGCATCTGCAATAGCAGTTGCCTGAGCAGTAGATACGGGTTTATCCGCATCCGATGTATTGTTAACATTACCTAAACCTACCTGGGCTTTGGTTACTCCATGAGGGTTAGATTTATTACCAATATGGGAATCTACTTTGGCATTTACAGTAGTATCTGCTTGAGCTCTTGTTGCAGCTTCATCTGAAATTAACTTTTCTACTCTAGTGATTTCACCTTTTCGGTCATTGACTTCTTTGGTGATGTTATTCTGAAGAGTAGTATCAGTATTCCTTAAATCCTCAACAATCAATTCTATTGCACTTTCAAGTTCTTCTCTTAGTGTAGTATCAGCTGCAGTTCTATCGGATATTTCTTTATTGATAGCCGTAGTTAATTCAGCTTTAACAGTTGCAATAGCCTCGTTTCTATCCACTACTTCCTGAGCTATATCATCAGCCAATTCTCCTTGAACACCCGAAATTGCAGCTTCCCTTGCAGCAGTTTCGGCAGCAATCTGATTAGGTAAAGTAGTGTCAAGTTTAACCTTATCTGCAGCAGCCATAACACCGGCTTTAGTAGAGTTAGCAGCAGGAATATCCAATCCTTGAATAGCTGTACCATCGGACTTTTCATATCGGATTGTAGCTTTAGAAGTATCCGTAACAATATCGGTTAATCGTATAGGATTAAAGGCTTTAAGAGCATTAAGATTATCCGTAGTGGTTTTACCTTTTGCTCCATCGTAAGCAGTACCAGTGATTTCACCGATTACTACTCCACCAGAAACAATATGTACCCAAGTAGTACCTGACCAACGGAATTGATAACCGGGTTCTCCATCAGTTACATTCTGGTAAATCTTACCTGCTTCTCCAGTAACTGGATTAGCATGAGCAGCATCAGAATATAACTTGATATTAGATATCTGATTGGTAGGTAATACCTCGTATGTAGCATATACATCAATTACGTCATCTACATAAGAAGGTAATTGAGCTGCAGGTACCTTACCATCGGAACCCAAAGAAGCTAAGCCATTTGCCTGACCCTTAGTTGCCTTGAAGGTATCAAGGTCATCTTGAACTCCCTGAATATCCTCGGTTAATTCGGTTTTCAAGGCAGTATCTGCAGTAGTACGGTCTTGGATTTCTTTATCAATCTTTGCACCTAGTGCAGTATCAGCTGAACCTCTATCGATTATCTCTTTATCTACTTTTGAGCTCAATGTGTCCAGCTGAGTTTTCAGAGAATCATTGCCCTCAATTCTTTCTTTATTGATTTCAGATTGATACTTCCCAAGCTCTTTATCCCAAGCTTGGTCAGTATTTACAATCTTAGGGTCTGTGGTAGCATTTACCAAAGTACCATATATAGGAATTTCTGCCATAGTTATAAGTTTTTATCCGATTACAAAATTGAAATTACCAGCTTTTAAAGCTCCTTCAGTACGGTAGCATTTGTATGAACCTTTACCTTCTACAGTTACTGTAGCTGCAGCAGCCATAGGAACTCCAAATCCAGAAGAAGTTACCTTAGTTATACTGAAGTTAGAAGGTACGCATAACCATACATATTCTCCTTCAGCAATTCCCGTCATGTTATAAGTTCCGTTAGGAGAACTCTTTATTGCCTGTTTGGTAAGACCCAAAACATCTTTACCGGTTAATGCTGCCTTAGCAGAATGTCCAAAGTACATAGGATAGTAAGCATTTACGTTAGCAGTTGCTGTTTTAGTTACACCCTTGCTTGTAATACTTAAAGTATAAGTAGTACGGTCATCCTCAGTATTAAGGGTATCCTTAATATTTAAGCTAGCAATTGGTGTACTGTTTATAACAGTAGTTCCTCTTTTAACTGATAAAGTTTCTGGAACAAGCGGTTTACTGTTGAATAGGTTATTACCACGAATAGTAATACCTGCATCAACTCCTTTCTCAATAATTGTAGGACTTACCGAAAAGCCAGAGATTTGGGTAAACTGGGTATATAATACTTCCCAAACCTCATCATGTCTACCGTCGGCAATTTGCTTATCCAATTCCTTCATGCCATCTACAATGTTTGAGGATTCTGAAAGGTAATTAGTATCTTCCAGAGAAGGCAATGCCAAAGCCTCTGTAAGACCTACTGCAGTTTTTACCTTAGTAATCTTATCATAGTCATCTGCCTTATCTACTTCGATACGTTTCTGTACCTTACCAAAAGCAATTGAGGTAGTATCGGTTGACTTGATATCTAAGTCATCCGGTGTAGTACCGGTTGCTTTAGTATACCCATCCAACTTAATGTCGGTACCATTCAATACCGGGTTTGAATCCAAACGATGGGTATTGATAGTATGAGCATTGGTAGCATCGATATTATCTTGCAAGGTTTTATCAGCAGCCTTTCTTTCGGTTTCTTCAGTGTCTATGTTTTCCTGAAGAGTAGTGTCTGCTGCTTCCCGGGCATCTTCTTCATTATCGATACGAGTACCAAGAGCATTATCTGCATTAACTCGGTCAGTAGTTTCCTTGTCAATACGGGCATTTAATCTAGAGTCTTCTGCCTCTCTTGCTCGAGCTTCTTTGGTGATGTTATTCTGAAGAGTAGTATCAGCTGCCTTTCTTTCTGAAGTTTCCGTATCGATACGAACTCCTAATGCAGTATCAGCTGCAGTTCTTGCTGCTTCTTCGGCATCCAGGTTATCCTGAAGTTCCTTATCTGCAGCTTTTCTTTCCTCGGTCTCTGTAGTAAGAGCCTGATTAGTATCATTAATTAAACCTTCTACTCGAACAATCTCTGCCTTACGTGCAGCAATCTCAGTTTCAAGTAAAGCCTTAACTTCCAGGTAAGAACCAGAAATGTTATTCTGAATGCCTTGGATTAATTCCAAGTTTCTCTGGATGTTTGCCGAGTTCTGAGTGATAAGAGCATCTTGGTTATTTACTCTTGCCAATAATTCAGTACGAGTTTCAGTAACATAAGTTCTTAAATCCTCTACTGTTTTGGTAAGAGTAGTACTCAATGTAGTAAGCTTAGTTTCCAAAGCTTCATCACCAGATACCCGATTCTGAGTTTCAGTTTCAATCTTTGCAGTTAACTCAGTAAGTTTCTGAGTCATTGTAGTTGCAAAGTTCGGGTCATCACCAAGAGCCTTAGCAATTTCTTCTAATGTATCCAATACACCAGGAGCCGAGCCAATGATTTTCTGAATTGCAGCTTCTACCTCTTCAGCAGTCTGGAATCCTGAATCATTCAGAAGTTCAGAAACTTTAGTTATATAATTAGCATGTTCTTCAATACCGTTAAGTTTATTCAGAAGAATATCGGTAAAGTCGTTTGAAGAAAGTACTTTGCCATCTACTTTATCTACCTTCTTAGATTCAAGACCTTGGATAGCAGTTGTACGATTAGATACTTCTTGGGCAATTTTATTATCTAATAAGGTATCTGCATTGGTACGGTCTGTAACTTCTTTATCGATATTTACCTGAAGTGCTGCATCACCTGCAATACGGGCATTAGCTTCATCGGAGATATCCTTAGATAAGCCATTTACTTCGTCTTTATGATTTGCTATTGCAGTATCCAAATTGGCCTGTATAGCATTCTCTCTAGCGGTTGCTCGGTCTTTCTCAGTATTAATTGCTACGGTATTAGCTTCTACCTTTGCTTTGACTTCATTTAAACCTGCAGTAGAACCAGTCTCCAAAGAATCAATTCGGTCACTTAAAGTTTTATCTGCTGCTTCCCGGTCCTTAACTTCTTGAGTAACCTCACCTTCTACTCGAGTAATCTCGGATGAAGTCTGTTGGCTTAAGTTAGATATCTGACTTTCAATCTTAGTTTCAAGTGCAGTATCTGCAGACTTACGGTCTCCGACTTCTTTATCTAGATTTACTTGAAGGATTTGGTCTGCTGCCTTTCTTTCAGCCTGTTCGGTTCCCAAGGCAATATTGGTAGTATCAATACGAGAACTCAGATTACTATCGCCATTAGTACGGTCTACAATTTCCTCATTAACCATATCCTTAACTTCTTTGTAGTTATCGGCAATGGTTTTATTCATGGCAGTGATTGCCTCAGAGTTCTTTGTGATATTTGCTTGGTTAGTAGCAATAGCCGTGGTATTAGCATTTACCTGAGCAGTCAATTCGTTCTTAACTGTATTGATAGCATCCTGCATTGATAAAGCCAAATCCGAAACTCTCTGAGTAAGAGCAGCAATGTTATCGGTATGGGTTTTATCTGCTTCCTTTCTATCAACAGTTTCTTTGTCGATATTTGCCTGCAAGATAGCATCGGCATCTTTACGGTCTTGGATTTCTTTTGCCAGGTTATCTTTAACTACTTGAAGAGCAGTATCTCCAGTAGCAGCCGAGTTATCTACATACTCTTTAAGTTCTTCCTTAAGAGCAGCATCTGCTTCAATTCTTGCGGTTTCTTCATCGGTTATATTTGCCTGGAGGGCTACATCAGCAGCTTCCCGGTCTTCAATCTCTCGGTTTACCTTTTCTGTAATTGCTGCCAACTTCTTGGTGATAGTTGAAGCAAAATTAGGGTCATCACCTAATGCCCTAGCAATCTCTTCCAGAGTATCAAGTACTTCTGGTGCAGAACCAATAATCTTTTCAATTGCTGCCTCTACTTCTGCTTCAGTTTGATAACCGGCATCATTTGCCAATTGTGATACCAAGGTAATGTAATTTGCATGTTCCTCGATTCCATTCAGTTTGGCAAGCAAGAGATCTGTAAAGTCATTCTTAGTTAAAGAATAACCTTCTCTTTTATCTACCTTCTTGGAATTAAGGTCATCATCTGCAGCAATACGAGCTTCCTTCTCTGCTTCAATTGCAGCAAGTACATCGGACTTATCACCATCAGTCTTTTCACTTAGGGCAGTTATCTTCTGGTCAAGGATTTGGTCCTGAGCAGTACGAGTTGCAGCTTCAGAATCAATATTAGTCTGAAGAACCTGGTCTGCAGATTCCCGAGCTTGAGCCTCTTTATCAATGTTTACCTGGAGGGTATTATCTGCATTGGTACGGTCAGCTACCTCTTTGGTAATTGAATTCTGAAGAGTTTCATCGGCAGCTTTGCGATTTACTACCTCATCAGAAAGTTTACTTTCTAAGGCAGCATCACCAGTTTGACGATTGGTGATTTCTTCAGTTAGTTTCAACTGAATATTTGCATCGGCATTTGCTCTCAATTGGGCTTCTGCCGCAATATCTTGTTTGAGCTCTGCCTTATCATTGATATGCAAGGTGTTCAGTTGGTGAATACTTTCTGATAAAGCATCATCGGCAGTTTTACGAAGCTCAGCTTCTTTATCTACCAAGTCTTTAGCATAGGCCTTAGCTTCTGCCAATGAACCAGTAGTTTCATTTCTGAGGTCTGCAATGTCAGCAGTATTCTTATCGACTTTTGCTTCTATCTTATCTATCTTATTGATAAGGCTAGTAACTGCAGTGTCGATTTTATCATTAAGTAAATCCACTGCCTTAATGAAATTAGAGTTAACCTCACTAATTTGGGTACTCAGTTTCCCTTCCTCCTCCTTAGCTCGGTTAACTTCATCTGTCAGTGCATTACGTAAATCCGTTAATTTGTTGGTAATTGTAGTAGCAAAGTTGGGGTCATTTCCCAATGCTTCTGCCAATTCCTTTAATGTATCAAGTGCATCATCGGCACCATCAATCAAATCACTGATAGCTTGTCTTACCTGTTCTTCAGTTTGGAACTTAGTATCATTCTCCAACTGAGAAAGCTTAGTGATGTAGTTTGCTCTTTCTTCAATGCCTTCCAGTTTCTCTTTGAGTTTATCCGTGAAGTCATTTTTAGATAAGTCGTATCCTTCTCTCTTATCTACCTTATTGGCAATAGAAAGAACGAATGCCCAGAACTCATTAATAGTTCCAGCAAACCCAGCCTTTACGAAGTCATCAAAATAACCTTGTAAAAGTCTTTGGTCAATTTCTTCATTTGTGTAATACTTACTTACGTACATATTGTTATTATTTTAAGGATTGATTACTTGCTTACCACAGAAGAAGTCAGAATTCTTATCTCTGAATGGTTCTCCTTCTTTTCCACAGAAGGCATTCATTGGAATATCTGGATGTTCTGGGTCTGGATCTCCCCCGTCTTCAATATCACCTCTGATTATTGCATAATCTGGAAGTTGATTGATACGGAATTTTATCACCTGGCCAATACCCGGATGAGGTATTATCTTATCCCAAACTTCTCCAAAGTAATCTTGAAAGCAAGTAACAAACTTACCTCCAGTCATAGACTGGAATGCGGTAACGTCTAAATTACTTTTCTTACTTTCAATATGTACTCCAGATGTACCGTTCAAGACAATCAGGTTACTGTCAAACCAAATACCGTTCCCAGTATTAATTGGTTTCCATCGTAACATTAACATCTTTGCCATATACTTTTCAATTTTATTCTACGAATTGTATTTTGGTATCTCGGTCCCTTTTTAGGATAACCATGAAGACTAATGCTTCATCCTTGGCTTGGGCAACTTGTGTATCTCCCGAAGGTTTATAAGTGATACCGTTGATTACAAATCTATCTTCAGACCAGTTAAAATCCCAATAGCCTTCTGGAGTTAAATATCCCAGTTGTTCTATATATGATTTAGTAACCAGTATTGATAAATTCTCATCATCGAGTTCTCCAGTTACTGTTGCCTTATTAATAGGCCAGTTTCTGAAGGCATTGTAATAACATAATGCCTCGATTGGTATATTATAATATTTAGGGATTTCATCTTCTCCATGACTTAGGAGTTGATTTACATTCTTTGCCCAAGTTATAGTTTGCCTACCAGCATCTATATCCAAGAAATCATTTATAATCTTCTTGTATCTATCCCAAGACCGGTTCTTAACCAATCTATGAGGAGTCTTGGTCATCGTTTTCTAATTAAGGTTCTACCATTACGTTTTACTGGAGAGCTGGGGTTTGGCCCATCTATTAATCCAGGTCTTCTTCTGTCTACTACTCTTGGAACTACTACATGACTTGATTGGTCACAGAATGGTAAGTAGATTTCCAATCGTCCAGCTAACATACAAAGGTTTTTTCTTAACTCGTCTATGATACCACCAGGTTGCATTGCTTGAGAAAATGTTTTCCATAGGGAAGATGTTGCATCGGCAAGTGTATCATAGTACTGTACTTCAGTAGGCCCAGTTGTGATTTGTTTGATTCTATCACCTCGAGCTTGTTCCGGTTTAGAAGAACCATCACCAACTTGTTCTTTGGTTGAAGTAAGTTGACTTAGGTATTCTCCTGTACTTGTTAATAAATTAAGGAGCTTAACATTGAGATAATCCCATGCTGCCAATTCCATAATTAATTGGTTTTCTAGAGCTTCATACATTAACTCATCATTATATTTATCCAGTGGGATAATATGATTTACTAGCGGTTGGATATATAACTGCCATTTAGTTATGTACATTGCTTTCTCTTCTGATGACATACCATCTGAGATTTCTGAAGGAATGTAATAATTGATTAGGTTATATATACTATCGGTTAATGTAGTTTTAGACTCGGTATTTACAATTACGGTTTTAGTTGCATTTAAGTTAAGTCCTTCGGAGTTCGTTATGTTCAACGCTACTGTATAGAATCCGGACTTTTCATAAGTATAAGTAGGTTGTTTAACATCATAAACGGACCCCTTATCATCACCAAAGTCCCAGTCAAAAATGGCCTTGGCTGGGACTTTGGTTAATACTCTAAATGAAACTTCCAGACCATTCGCAATAGCTACAAAGTCTAGATTGTCCATGGTATCTTATTTTTTAGATTCTTCGAACTCTTCCAACAGAGCCTGAATCAGAGTTTCAACTGTATCACCTTTGTCGGCAACAATTTCGTGACGAGCAGCGATAAGGGTTGCTTCTTCGAGAGTATAGGCTTTGGCAATCTTTTTGATTTCCATACCTTTTTCGAACTGAGCATTCAGTTTCTTTTCCAACTTATCGATGTCATCATTGGAGTATTTGTCGACAGCTTTCTTATCAAGAACCAAACGCAGGTGACCTGAATTCAAAGCCATCTGAATCTTTTTAGTTCTGTACTGTCGAGCACTCAATTCTTTTTCTTCCCCTCTACAAATTGTAATACCTGTAGATTGGTCATGGAAGCTGTAAGCTTTAGCACCTACAGTTACTTTATATTTATTCATAATTTTACTAAGTTTTTAGATGTTTAAAATTAGGGGTAGGTCCTCGCAAAACCTACCCCATCAAGAAATGGAATTATTTATAAAATAAACCAGGTGTATTATTACTCAAGGTTAACCAAGAGATACGGATCAATGTTCATAAATTCGGGGAATCCAAATTCTGAGAACTTCTTCTCTGCAGACAGAATCAATGCAGCATCCTGATACATCTTAGAGAAGCCTGTAGTCAGAGTAGCATAGATTGCCTGAGTCTGATTTGATACGATTCTTTCTGATTCAAGCATCAACTGTTTTGCGGTCAGTTTAATCAAAGCAGCAGTTGTATCAATCAACAGCAAACCTTGGTCAGGTGTTCCCGGGTGAATATAAAAGTTAGCATTCTTAGGTACCGGAGACTTCACGTTCAGTGTAGCTTCAGTTGTACCAGAATGACGTTCTTTGAATTCCGGCAAGTTCAGCATTTCGATTGCCTGGTCTTCACCACCAATCATAGTAGTAAAGTTACGTCCCATACGAGCAGCTCTTACCCAGATATGTAGCAAGTCTTTGTAAGTGATACCATTCGTAGTTTCATATACACCGATAACCGGAGCAGATTCTGAACCATCAGGTTTGTTACCGTTGATAACAACATCCATTGCCAGAGTATCCATTGCATAACCAAGCTGAACACCGAAGTCACGAAGGTAGATTGCCAATACATCCAGAGATACGTAGTTACGAACTTCATCAGTAAGTTTGAATCCCTTACCAATTTTGAAGAGACTTACTGATTTCTGTCCAAAGCTTACATCTCCCAATGGGATAGTTTCTGCTTCGTTAACCTTTGCAGGTGCAGCATCGGACATATTAATCATCGGCATGATTGCGCTAAGACCACTGATTGACTGGTCAGATGCAATAATCTCCGGATAGAACGGAGCTTGACGCATACCAAGAGTGATAGCAGAACGAATGATTTCCGGAACAATCCAACGAACATCTTGCTGAGGCATCGTGAAGATGTTTTCCATTGTGTCGATTTTCGGATTGATATCCAACTTCTCGAACAATTCATCTTGGGTAATACCCCATTTACCAGTGGTAAGTTCACCTAATGTGATGTCCACAGGTTTTTTGTTCTGTGAACCTTGACGGTAAGCATCCAACTGCTGTACCATTTGAGGAAGTTCTTTTGCGAAGTCTTCTCTCTTCAATTTTGAAATATCAACTTTTTCCATGTTTCTTCTTCTCTTATTTAATAAGTACTTGAATTACCTCGTTTGCCTCATCTGCAGGTGTGATGGCAATGAAAGGTGTAGCATCTGTTGACTGATTTGCTTTTACAAATCGGCCGTTCAGTAAGTCACCAGAGGGAACTACATATCCTGCTTTTAAGTCAGCAGCATTAGATACCCAGTTACAAATCATGTAACCTTCCACAGCAACAGTTACCTCTACTGGGAATTTGTTCTGTGCTTGGTAAGCAGGATTTACATTGTCGGTTACTGCCACTCCGATATATACCTGAGTAGGTTCAGTGTAAGGTTCAATTAAACCGTCCTCTCCAAGAGCTACCGGCATACCTTGCAAAATTGTTTCACCATCTTTTACACAGAAAGCTTGGTGCAATTTGTGTGATTCACTTTTGTAAATCACCGCTCTTGGGGTCTTTTCCCCAAACAGCGTCATTGGCTGGTCTTTGTTTACGATTTTAGTCATAACAGTGATATTTATCGATTATTACTTAAATTTCTTCTTATACAAGTCTTCGAGGGTTTCCGAAGTAGACTTGGCTTCTGCATTCGAAGTAGTTGCAGGTTTCTGAGTTCCAGTCTTTTCATCATTCTCTGCAACAGAAGAAGCACGGCTTACATCATGAGAACCACAGCTTGCACATACCATTGGGAATTTTTCTTCCAGACGACTCTGATAATCCTTAGTTAAGGAGATGAGAGTAACGCTGCCAGTAGTTTCGGCATTCAACATTGTAACAATAGTTTCATCGGCTTTGTCACCCATCAACTTCTTGTAAGTAGCAACAGCATTTTCACGGAGAGAAGCAATGTGATTCTTTCCTACAGTTGCCATTTCCTTCAAGTTTGCAACTTCTGCATTCAGGTTGGTAATCTGTTCTGTAAGAGAAGATTTCTCTGTAGTAAGATTATCTACCGTTGTCTGAAGACTGTTTTTGGATGATACCAAGCTTTGAATACAAGAAATAACTTCTTCCTGAGTCATTTCTTTGCCCTTTGCCAGAGATAACATGTTATCTCCGAAAAGCTTTTCTAAAAATTCTTGCAATTCTTTGTTCATATTTTCTTTATTAGGATTATGATTTTCTTGGGTACCATTATCATTAAAAGAATCTGGAGTATTGTCCTTTTCTTGGAATGAGTTGAAATCCGTTTTGTAGTCAGTAAAGAAGTACTGTTTGGACTTGTCATCCCGATATTCCTCATAAGAAGACCAGGTTCTTTTTGCAAAGGTTGGATTAATGATTTTACCATCTTCACCAATCTTTTGAGCAAATGAATCAGCTCCATGAGATACCAGGGATGTTTCCATATATCGAACTATCTCAGTAACTATTCTACGAACCATTTCACCCTTAGAGTCATAAGTACCAAGTTTTTGATAGAATTCACCATCTTCCATTCCTGGGTGTGATCTATCCCACTTAAACTGTACTGTTACCGAGTTACTATGAATTGAAGGAGGTTCCATAAGAATACCTCTAGCAATTCTTGGGTTAGCTTTACCATCAATCTTCAAAATACCGTTGATACCTGCAGGTATAGTAAAGCTTCCATCCTTATAAGACTCCTGCCACATTACTTGAGATACAGCTCCAATTGCATTACCAATATTTGTTTCATGGTCGCAATTTACTGTTTGCCCGAGTAACAGTTTCATGGAAGCCTTAAGTACTCCATTCTGACTAAAGTCAGTAGGATTCCAGTTCTTGGATACAATCGTTTCAGAAAGTAACCTAAACATTGGTTCTATGAACTCTTCGTCCTTCGGAGTAAGTTCCGATTTATCAAGGTTTGGATAATAGGTATTATAATCTATATCTCCTCCCCAAAATCCAAATTGAGCAATGGTATCCGGTGTCGGAGTCTTCCATTTGTAATAATTCTCTGAGAAAGCCTGGGCTCCAACTGCTTCTGGGATATACCCAGCCATAATGGTATGACCCTGGCCAATCACCATTGAATCAAGATGCTCTTTGTTTCTTTTAGTAAATTTACTCATCTTGCTTTTGTATTTTGGTCTCCACGAGATGGAGCCGGATTAATTTTATCTCTTGACCTACGAGCAGATTGATTTTTATCATCTTGCCTTTGCTTCTTCTTAGTCCCTTCTTGAGGGTCTAAGTTACCGCCTTTAGCAAATTGGTCCTCAAGTGAAACTCTTGGTTCATTCTCATCAGGAGAATCATAACCCATTGCCCAAGCATATTGGTCTTGGCTAATGATACCAGCCTTATATAATAAATCCAGGTTTTGGATTTTATACTGAAGACCTTGTTGAACCTTAACTTCATCAGAGATAGTTGAAGTTCCCCATGATATCTTTATTCCCTTATTATCAAAGCCTGCCAGACGCAGTTCTAGAGAATAAAGAAAATCCAATACATAAGTTACAAGCATTTGGATATTTTTTAACTGGCTGATTAATTTAGACAGCATTATACCCGTTGCTCCCTCTCCCGTTGTTGAACTAACTCCAATAAGGTTTCCATTAACTCCCAAACCATTTGCAACTGATTGCTGATTCATGTTCCAGGGTTTCTCAATATTACCAAGCTCCTTGGTAGTTGAATTGAGTTTAAACTCATGGTCATCAATATAACCCGTTACTATTCCGTCCTTCATGCCATTACGAAGATTTCTTTTCAAATCCTTTAGTGTACGTTCAAGACGATTCTGGTAAGCTTGTAAGCTTTCATTAGGATTCTGGTCTGGTTTAGTCATCTTAGCTTCCAAGAATCCTACCATACCAACCATCTCCATTATGTGTTTGAAGTTAACCTTCATATCATGTTGACCTTTTAATGAATCCAATGCTGCCATAAAAGGAGGAATCCCATAAGGTTCATCGGTATCATTAAACATACCAGCATACACATAAGTTTCTGGGTTTAGTTTGATATAATCTTGGTGCTTAACAAAGTAATTCTTATTCCTCTGGTAAGGAGAATATACTCCATTGTTCTCCCTTTTGAAAACAATGTTCTCTGGTCTAAGGAATAAGACTGTATCTAAACCTTCTAGCCTATCATTTGGAACTCCTTCAACAGATATAGCTCCACTAACAAGGCATTGTACAATCATCTTATTAACTAGACCGTCTATACCAGCAGTATACCTGGACCATTTCTTTGTAGCTTCGGTAAGATGTTTTCTCATCTTATCTGCTTCGGCATCTGAATTATTTGGGAATGTTACCGTATGACCTGTGTTTGCCAACTTAAACATATCCTGCAAAGCAATGCCCATATCCGGATTTACCTTATATAAATCACGAATCAAAGGGATTACTTCAACACGAAAAGAAGGATCTACCATTACGGTCATCCCTTTCAGAGTACTGAGTAAAGAGTTATCTTCATCTACTGATACTCTACCAGGAGATATAGCAGCAGCTTTTGGCTTGCTTGGCTCCTTGTTTGATTCAGGAGGTGGGTCTTTCTTTCTACCCCAACTCCAATTAAAATTGAGCTTTTTCATTTCGGTTGTACTATTACGTTAGTTTTTCCTTTTCTTATGTGATTACAGATTGCTTTACCGAATATAGAGTCATCTGCATATACATCCCCCTCTAGGTCTACATCTACTGTAGAATTATTAGCTCTATGCTTACCCATTGCAACTGGCCTACCTAAACCATCATATATGAAGGTATATGCTTCTTGAACAAAGAAAGGGTCTTTAACAGTGATATTATCTTCTCGAATATCCTGTTCAAGTCCCTCTACAATAACAGAACGGTTCTTTTGTGTAGTTAACCATCCTGGAGATTTATCTACCTCAGGTCTAGATTTACCTTTCTTCTTAAGCATTTTCTGATAATAATACAGTTTAGGATAACCTTCAGTTTGAAGAGCAGAAGTTACTGCTAATCCAACATCATTGGATTCTGGAGCAATAGTGGCAAAGTTAAACAAATGCCCGGTATCTCCAAGTAACCTTGCATACTTATCCACTGAAAGTCTACCTTTGAATACTGCTTGTTCTTCTCCTTGTTTATCCATGCAAGTAAATGCAGAGTAGTCAGAAGACCTACCAGTTGAAACGTCAGCACCAATGAAATATTCCTTATCTGGTGCTGGTTCTAAGAATTGCCGATATTGACCATTGAATCTTTTCTTAATAACCGGATAATCACTAAGACAGTCTTCGATAGCTTTTATGTCAGCTAAGTCGAAGACCGTATTTCCAGATGATAAGAAGTCACCATCAATTTCTTGTGCAGTTCTTTTGGTTCCCAAAGCAGAAGACATTTCATTGTACCAATTAATGTCTCGTTCTGGGTGCATTTGCCAATACAATCTGAGTGGGTTAAATGGATTCCCACCTGCAATAGCATCAACCCAAGTAGAATGGTAAAAGTTACCAACTCCATAAGGAGTGGAATTGATGATAGCAGCTCCACCAGTGGAAAGAGTAGG
>ULSC01011522.1_pt1 | contig 42421 bp, 33 predicted proteins | sample 1955981 | NCBI WGS metagenome assembly ULSC01 (sample SAMEA4835698, study PRJEB28245) | human gut metagenome | biome: gut microbiome; material: fecal sample | place: Denmark | collected 2008
CATACCGACTTCCTCTTTCCCCACCGACACGGATCAGACAGGAATCCTCCTCATCCGTTCCCTGGGCATTCCTCCCATGGACGCTTTCCTTCTTCTAAAGGACCTCCTGGACACCAGCCGCGGAAGAGGCGACAGAATAACCCGGGCCAAACGATGCATACGGCTGGGAGGAGAGGCTCTTGCCGACAGGGAAACAAGCGTGCCGTTTTCCCAGGCTGTCCGCGCCAGCCTGGAAGCAAGGAAACACCGCCGGCCCCGCACCCTGCAGGAAATCCGCTATATGGCTGCCCGGATGATGAAAAAATGCCCGGAACTGGCAAGAAAACAGGTCCGTTCCATCACGCCGGAAGATTGCGAGCGTTATCTCCGCAAAAGCTTTTCCACTCCCCGCCAGCGGCACAAGGGGCGGCTGATCCTGAGCGGCATCCTGAATTTTTCCCTGAAGCGCGGGTGGTGCCGCAGAAACGCGGCCTTTCTGGTTCCTCCCCCTATCCTCAGGGAAAAACGCATCAGGGCCCTTTCCCTGTACGAGGCAAAACGGCTTCTCCACACCGCGGAACAGTTGTTCCACGGAGCATGCCTGCCGGCCTGCGCCCTGATGCTGTACGCGGGCATACGCCCCCACGAGGTCAAAAGGCTGACCTGGAAGAACATCAACCTGAAATCCGGCCTGGTTTCACTGGCGCCCTGCCATACCAAAACAGGCGGGAGCCGCCATGTTTCCATCCTTCCCGTGCTGGGCGCCATCCTCAGCCGGACGTCTTCCGCCGGTTCCCCCTCCCGTCCCGTTTGCCCGCCCAACTGGGAAAAGAAATGGAGGGAAGTAAGGCGCCGGTCCGGCATCCTGAAAAAAAGCGGATGGGTGCAGGACGTGCTGAGGCATACCTACGCCTCCTATCACCTGGCCCATTTCTGCAATCAAAACCTTCTTCAGAAGGAGATGGGGCACTCCTCCCCCTCCCTGCTTTTGGCCCGTTATCTTAACATGGACGGAATCACCTCCGCAACCGGCGCCATGTTCTGGACGTACAGCTTCATTCCTCCCGCTCCGTTAAAGAAAGACTGACAAAAATCCGTCTGGAATTGCGTGGCCAAAGACGGACATCCACCTTGCGTCATCAAACCGGAGGCGTATTTATTTTGTCTTGAATCCAAAATAAGGCACAGTACAATAATCATCCAAGGGGGACAACCCCGGAACAGTTTTGCCTTGAATCCAAAATAAGGCACAGTACAATGCCGGATTCCTGGGAAGACTCCATCCCATCGTTTTGCCTTGAATCCAAAATAAGGCACAGTACAATCGATAAGCTCGTAGACCTTTACACTCACTAGTTTTGCCTTGAATCCAAAATAAGGCACAGTACAATAAGCGGTGGAAGCTCTCACTTGCGGCCCCCGTTTTGCCTTGAATCCAAAATAAGGCACAGTACAATAGTAGGAAAACCGGAAGCTATTTTGCATTAGTTTTGCCTTGAATCCAAAATAAGGCACAGTACAATGAAGCGGTGGAAGCTCTCACTTGCGGTCCCCGTTTTGCCTTGAATCCAAAATAAGGCACAGTACAATCCCATAGGTCTCACATTCCGCCGGCGTCAGGTTTTGCCTTGAATCCAAAATAAGGCACAGTACAATAACCATGCAACGGGAACATATCTCTGTGAGTTTTGCCTTGAATCCAAAATAAGGCACAGTACAATCCGGAACAATAAACCAAACAACAATAGAAAGTTTTGCCTTGAATCCAAAATAAGGCACAGTACAATATTTTATTCTCTTGTCAACTTGTTTTTTAAGTTTTGCCTTGAATCCAAAATAAGGCACAGTACAATAAGGTCGTCCATGTGGGAATCCGTTGCATAGTTTTGCCTTGAATCCAAAATAAGGCACAGTACAATACGATTCACAGGCGCCAGAATCATGGGATTGTTTTGCCTTGAATCCAAAATAAGGCACAGTACAATCAGCTTCTTCATGTAAGGCTTGGATTTAAGTTTTGCCTTGAATCCAAAATAAGGCACAGTACAATGTATTTCCGGTGAAGCGAAAGGCAATAAGAGTTTTGCCTTGAATCCAAAATAAGGCACAGTACAATGAGCCTCCGCTTCCCATCATAGCGGACGCGGTTTTGCCTTGAATCCAAAATAAGGCACAGTACAATTAAACCCAAATAATACTTCCCACTTGCACTGTTTTGCCTTGAATCCAAAATAAGGCACAGTACAATCCGGCAAGTGGTCTTACACCAGGCTTGGAAGTTTTGCCTTGAATCCAAAATAAGGCACAGTACAATTTTGGACGCAACAGCAGTCAGCGCTGGTCTGTTTTGCCTTGAATCCAAAATAAGGCACAGTACAATCAAGAGAGGCAATATCAGAGGATGATTGTGGTTTTGCCTTGAATCCAAAATAAGGCACAGTACAATGTATCGGCTCACCTCTCAAAAGGCCCGTACGTTTTGCCTTGAATCCAAAATAAGGCACAGTACAATAGAAATTTTTAACATATTCCTATTTAATGAGTTTTGCCTTGAATCCAAAATAAGGCACAGTACAATGGAACCAGCCATTGATGTCCTGAACCCGGTGTTTTGCCTTGAATCCAAAATAAGGCACAGTACAATTACAGTTCAATGGTGTAAGTACCTGCACCTGTTTTGCCTTGAATCCAAAATAAGGCACAGTACAATGATTCCAGTTCGCGGCCCTGTTCGTTTTCGGTTTTGCCTTGAATCCAAAATAAGGCACAGTACAATTGGTGGGGTGGCTAATCACGTCGAACGGGACGTTTTGCCTTGAATCCAAAATAAGGCACAGTACAATCGGCCGAAAAGCTCGCACTAGTCCGCAAGGGTTTTGCCTTGAATCCAAAATAAGGCACAGTACAATCATAGAGGTCAACCTTGGATAACGCACTGCGTTTTGCCTTGAATCCAAAATAAGGCACAGTACAATTGTTTGGTCGTGGCAACTACCAGCTGACTCGTTTTGCCTTGAATCCAAAATAAGGCACAGTACAATCGGCCGAAAAGCTCGCACTAGCCCGCAAGGGTTTTGCCTTGAATCCAAAATAAGGCACAGTACAATCATATCCGAGCAGACCTGAATCTTTTTCTAGTTTTGCCTTGAATCCAAAATAAGGCACAGTACAATAGATACTGTGCCTTATTTTTATGTTCAGCGACTTATAAAAAAATACGGCGTCCGATATTTTTACCAGAGGAGCATCTGCTGAGGAAGGGAAACCTCCTGTCGGGGACAAGACCTGCCATGAAAAACGAACATCTTATCCCACTGGATATTCGTAACGAAAAGACAGCGGACAGAACCATCAGGCGGTATCATTTTCTGGATTCTGCGGGAGTGGGTAGCTATTCTTTCCTGAGTAACACACGCGCGGGCATAGACGCTATACTGAATCATCGTATAGCCGTCTTCTAAAAGAGCCTTACGGAAATACTGATAGTTTTTTTTATCTTCCGGCGTGGTTGTGGGAAGATCAAAGAACACAACTAGCCAGCCCATTTTATAGTTGTCATATGCCATGGTTCATACGGTCCGGATTGCCCGGCAAGAACTGCTTTGCGGAAACTGCGGCAAACGGCCTCTACCGCCGCTTTCAACGGCATCTGTTTGTTCTGGTGCATAACAGAAGCCTGCAAGGTAGCTGTAATATGTCGCCTGAACTCACGGGTGATTTCTCCTGCTCTCTCTTCTGTTTTTCCTTCCTGCAGGCACAAATGAATCCAACGGGCCACATTGGCGTCAAAGGCAGGCCTGAAGGGTTCCATCAGATCATAAGCCAAAGGCGCCGCATGTTCCCGGGATTGATGAAAAATGCCGAAGCAGGGATCCAGCCCCAGCGCAAAGAGATATTGCAATACGCAAGACAACAGAACAGCGTACGCATAGTTGAAGAGGTTATTAAACCCCTCCTCATGACGTCCTCTGCGAAAATCGGAGTTTGCCCATGTATCCGCAAATACGCTCCAGAACAGGCGGGCGCACTCTGCTTCCCTCGCCGTCTTTTCCGTCACGGCCATTCTCTTCAGCTCCGCAATGGCGGGATGATGCGGATTCCATACCTGCGCCAGCGCCGTCTGATTCCCACACTTGGCATCCAGAGTCTTTTGCCAGAGGCGGTTCCGCAAACGGGCCGGCATATCCGCCAGATGTCTTAGCAGACCGGTATCCGTAGACCGATCCGCTGGCAGGAGCAGCACGGCAGGCCTGTAGCTTTCACACAGCACAAATCCTATTCTCTTCCTGGCCAGTTCTATCAGCAAATTGCTCGTGAGCGTCGCCTTAAAAGAACTGAGCACAACAGCCCCCACATCCTCCAGCGGAATCGTCCGGGGAGAATTCTCTCCATCCGCGCATCTGAGTTGGCCCTTGTCGCAGCTCAGATGGCATGTATAGGCATCTATGCTTAGAATATGGTATGACATGTAAAATGCCTTATCGTGGAGTTCCCGTATAAGAAGTAGGGTATCTTTTCATCTGGTATTTTTTTAATAAAGAAATGAGATCTACTTCACGCCAATTACATTCATGCGTCTTATTTTTAGGTACAGCGCAATGCGCTCTCTGAAGATCTAATTTTACGCCACCTTTTGAATCCTGTATGGATTCAATTCTCCATACACCTGCATGCTTGGGATCTTTAGACGAGGTTAAATGAATCAACATGCCTTTTTTCAAAATGCGCACCGGCTTGCCGCCGTTCTGTTCTTTCAGGGCCATGATTCGCTTAAACACCTTAATATGTCTGATCACCACCGGCTTGGGATCTAACGCCACTCCATAATTGCCATCAATTTCTATGGCTGCCTTAAGAGCCTTCAATTTTGACGGGCCTTCCGGAAACACTCCGACCAATTTGCTTGCTTTTACCTGATTTTTTTTCTTCTTCCCATCTTTCTTTTTGGAAAGAGAAACCATGGCATCCTCCCCGCTTCCATCAACAGAAAGCACTCTCTGCATGGTTTCCTTGAGTAAAGCGCCGCCCATGTCTGCAGGGACATGCTGAATGACCCTCTGCTCCATCAATTGTTCACGAATATTTTCTTTAAGAGAGGCGGAAAGATCACGCAACATCATGCGTCCATCATCATTCAGGACATAATGACGCTGATTCGCAACAGGCCTGACTTGAGGTATCAGTTTTTCCGGAATTCGGCGCATGGCAAGAACACGTCTCAGCAAACCATTATGATGAGCGGGTATGATATAGGGAATAAGCCCCAGCACACAGGCATCCAAGGCATGATGCAAATGAGTGAGAGAACGCAGGTTTTCCTTAAGAATCTTGCCGGAGTCCGGGTCGGCAGCTTCCGGGCATAATTCCTTAAAGACCCCAAAAACATCCCACGCCTTGCGAACTTCAGCAGTAACAGCGCCGGGAATCATGTCGATGTGCGCATCCGGCAGAGAGGTTTTAATAGACTTGCATGCCAGTTTCATCAGGTGGGAACTCTGCGTCATCATGCCTTCCGTCATGCCTATTTCCTTCATGGCATCGTGATTTTGTAATTGATGCCTATGGGACAATCCCCTCACCATCAGTAAGGCCTTGCGCTTCTTTTTGCGCTTGCGGTCATCTTCATGCCACTTCTTGTCGTCCAACTTCTCAACAAATTCCCTATAATTATTAAAGGAACAAATATGCAGGTTCGTTCGTCCCGTAACCGGCTTACCCTGCTCCTGCTCCACAAAATCGTACCCGGTACGCTGACCTTTCATCTTGTTAACCTCTTTCCTCGTGAGAACCAGAGAAGAAAGCGCGTTAGACTGCCGGAAAGAATAGGGGACGATATGTTCCATCTCCATATTTTCCAGCTCATGAGTGCCATACCGCTCACCGGTAAACGGGCATGTCCAGTTCATGTCCATGGCGATGCGGCACTTGCGTATCAGATTGGCAGAAAGCGCTTTCCCCGGTAAATCCCGTTTTAATTTATTGACGGCTTCCGTATGGCTTTTCTGACGCAGATTCAGTTCTGTCTGAATCTTTTTGCTGCCCATGCCGGAAAACGTTGTCAGCTCCTTGCCAACTTCCACACAAATGCGGGAAATTCTGTCTTTTTGCCCGTCGGCGAAATCCTGAATCAAATCTTTCAGCAAGCGATCCAGAATCAACATACGGTGACGGACAAGGTGGTTGTTGGTCATCGTATCAAGACGGCGTTCTTTCTGGTATTGATTCACGGAAGAATCCGCGTCAAGGAGGCAATACAGACAACCGTCATGCGCTTTCAGTTCCCCATCCGGATGCGCTTCTCCCCGGGCAGGACGCGTCGGGTCTTCCCCGTCAAGGGTTTCTTCCACAACTTTTTTCAAGACGGGGCGGGCATACGGCGCTCGTCCCGTCGCATACCTGGGTTTTAACGGCGTGGCGGCATAATCCGGATCTGTCTTCTTGGCTTTCTTTCGATTGGCCTGTTGATGGCGTTCTTTCTCTATCTTCTTTTCCAACGCCTCGACAGATTCCCCACGGGACTTAAGCAAATTCAACAAATAATTCGGGGTAACGGACTTCCCGCGACGCAGACGATTGGCGGCAAGCCGGTAAACAGATGGAGAAAGAGTTTCCCCGATGCCGCTTCTTTTCAGAACTTCCACGGCAGGATCCAGGTAAAGAGCCTCTTCGCTGTCAGGATGCAAAGTAAAATAGTTGGCTACATTAGTCTCTGTCTCTCCCAGACGAGAAGAGATGGCCTTCTCCAGAGACGCTTTGGTCAACTTTCCTTCCTGTCGGGCCTGATTCATCAATTCTCTGCGTATCTCTGCAGAAAGAGGCTCTCCGTCCGCACGGATGTTACATAAAATCCGGGCCATGCGGTATTCATAAAATTCCGGGCAATTCGCCGTCGGAACCTTGGATAGTTTTTCTGCCCGTTCACGGGCATTTTGCTCAGAATTTCCTTTCTTTAGCTCAGCTTCGTACACCTGAGCCCACGAGACAGGGCAACGGCTGATGATACGGTTATCAAAACGGGGGATTAACTGACCGAACAAAAGACTCCCACGATAACACCGGGCCAATTTTATCCCGTAATGAATCAACACGCCGCGTTGTTTCGTTGTCAGGGGATGATGCTGGGCAATCAACTCCATGATTTCCGAAGTCAGCCCCGGAATCAGAGGCGCGGAAAGCTCCAATATACGTCGTACTTCCTTTTCCACGATTAAACGGGGAAAAGCGGTATTGAGATTTTTATAAGCCGGCGTTGAAACATTCATCGGAGCATCCGCTTTGCCCTCTTCCAGTTTCAATTCCCGGCAAATGGTTTCCGCCATGGTCGCCGTCCCATGTTTATCCATCAAATCTTGAGCATGCTTCACTCTCTCGGTATCCTCCCCGTTCCCGCCATCTTCTGAAAGGCTGTTAGACCATGAGGCATTATTGTCGTACCCTCTGTTATGAGCATACCAGCGGAGAACATGCCAAAGCTCAATCGGGGCGAGAGTTCGATGCCCTTTTAACGCTTCTGACGCCAAATAAAAGGGAGCGGGGTGCCCGGAAGTTTCTTTCATTTCCGGCGTGATGATTTGCGCCTGAACCAGCAATCTGCCGATACGATCGATGCGAACGCGCCGGGAGCGGATATTGCGTCTCAAACGTCTGTATTCACGCCTTTTAAATGCCTGACAATCATCTTTCGGAAACAGAACCGTACCGCAACCGCAAACCGAGGGATCCGCATCATCATGGGATGCGGAAGCAATGACAGCCCATCCAATGGATGCATAACCAATATCAAACGAAAAAGTGAGAGAACGCGACATCACAAAAAAACTGCTTTAATTCATATTATATGCCAATATTGCATTCCATCAAGTATTTTAAAAATTATTCCATTCAGAAAAAAACAGTTGACAAAACATCTGAACATCACTTTAATTCCCAACGGATTCAAGACAAAATTTGAAATGCAAACCGATTTTCCTGACTGCCAGCCAGTCACACCGGTAACAAAAGCATTTTTATCAAACTGCCATGTGTTTCAGCACATGGCAGTTTTTATACCTTCTGAAAGTTCGAAAGACTGACAAAAATCCGTCTGGAATTGCGCGGCCAAAGACGGACAATCCCCTGCGCCGGGAGCATCCGGCGCCCCTCTTTTTCCAACCTTTCCGCCATTTTCCAACCATGCCAGCAACCAGCCCTCCCCGCGCCTGGGCCGAAATCGACCTCGGGGCCATCCGCCATAACCTGAATGTCGTCAAGCAGGCGGCCAAAGGGGAATATTACATGCCCGTCGTGAAGGCAGGCGCCTACGGCCACGGGCTGGAACAGGTTTGCCGCACGCTGGATTCGGAAGGCATCGCTTTCTTCGGGGTGGCCAATGTGGGGGAAGCCCGGCGCATCAGCCAGGCGGGCTGCCGCACCCGCCCTTACATCCTGGGCCCCGCGTTCCCGGAGGAACGGGAGGAAATCGTGCTGAACGGCTGGCGCTCCTTCATTTCCACCATGGAGGAGGCAGAGCATTACAATTCCCTGGCGCGGCTGTACGGAAAGACGCTGCCCATCCACCTTTCCGTGGATACGGGAATGGGCCGCGGCGGATTCCTGCCGGACCAGCTTGAAGAACTGCTTTCCCGCCTGGGAGAACTGGACAGCCTGCATCCGGAAGGCCTGGGAGCACACCTGCCCTGCGCGGACGAGGACCGGGAAATCACGCTCAGGCAAATCGCCCTCTTTGAACGGATGGCCGCCCGCATCCGGGAGAAACTGCCCTTGAAGTATTGCCACCTGGCCAACAGCGCCGCCTCCCTGGATTATGAAATTCCCTCCAACAACATGTGCCGCCCCGGGCTGGTGCTGTACGGGTTTTCCCCCATTGACTCCCCATGGGCCTCTCAATTAAGGCCGGCCATGGCTCTTTTTTCCCGCCTGACGGTGGTGCGCACGCTGCCGGAAGGCCACGGCATTTCCTACGGGGGCACTTATGTGACGGACCATCCCACCAGGGTGGCGACCGTGGGCATAGGCTACGCGGACGGCTATCTGCGTTCCCTGGCCCATAAGGGCGCCCGCGTCATGGTGGACGGGGTTTCCTGCCCCCTTCTCGGGCGCGTGACGATGGATCAAATCATCGTGGACGTCAGCCGGGCGCCGCACGCGGAACCGGGCATGACCGCAGAAATCATGGGGCCGCATATCCCCGTGACGGAACTGGCTGAAAAGGCCGGCACCATTTCCTGGGAAATTTTTACCGGAATAGGCCCCCGGGTTCCCCGCCATTACAATTATTAAACTTTCAACCGGGGAAGAAGCCCGCCATTCCGCGTGGAACCTTCATTCCCTATTGACGGGCATCCGGAAATATCGTTTATTTAACCGATATGATGAAGGTTTCCACCAGAGGACGTTACGCATTGCGCCTGATGATTGATCTCGCCCACCACCGCAACGAAGGCTACGTTTCCCTGAAGGAGATTTCCGCCAGGCAGGACATTACCGTACGTTATCTGGAACAGATTATCGCCATCCTCCTGAAAGCGGGATTTGTCCAGAGCTTCCGGGGAAAGGCGGGAGGATACCGCCTTTCCAGACATCCGCGCGAATACACCACGGAAGAAATCCTGAAACTGACGGAAGGCTCCCTTCTGCCTATTTCCTGCACGGCTCCCCACGAAAATCCGTGCCCACGGGCGGCAGGATGCGCCACGCTGCCTTTCTGGCGCGGGCTCCAGCAAGTCATTGAGAATTATTTGCGCCGCGTAACGCTGGAAGATCTGGCCGAGCAGCAGAAGGAAATCGGCTGCGACTACGGAGCCGGCATTTAAGCAGCGGCCGCGGGCCTGAACATTTCTCCACCTTTTCCCATTCCGGCCCATGTCCCGTTTTTTTTACCCGGAGCTTGACATGGTCTTTTCTTTTCGTTATCCATTTCCTAGTTTTCCGATAGGAATATAAAAACATGAGCAAGAACCATCGATTTGAAACACGCCAGATCCACGTGGGTCAGGAAAGTCCGGACCCGGCCACCGATGCGCGCGCCGTACCTATTTACGCCACCACTTCCTATGTCTTCAAAGACTCGGAACAGGCGGCGGCCCGTTTTGCCCTGGCGGAGCCGGGCAATATTTATAACCGCCTGATGAACCCAACCGCAGATGTTTTTGAACAACGCATCGCCTCCCTGGAAGGAGGGGCGGCCGCGCTGGCCGTATCCACCGGGGCCGCCGCAGTCACGTATGCCATCCAGAACATCGCCCGGGCCGGGGACCACATTGTTTCTTCCTCCACCGTATATGGCGGAACGTACAATCTTTTCGCCAATACGCTGGCGGATGCCGGCATAGAAACCACTTTCGTGGACGCGAGGGACGTTCAGAATTTTTCCAGGGCCATCCGGAACAATACCAAGGCCCTGTACGTGGAAAGCCTGGGCAACCCGAATTGCGACATTGTGGATATGGAAGCGCTGGCGGAAGTGGCGCACGCCCACGGCATCCCGCTCATTGTGGACAGCACGTTTGCCACGCCCTTCCTGTTCCGCCCCTTGGAACACGGAGCGGACATCGTGGTGCATTCCGCTACCAAATTCATCGGCGGCCACGGCACGGTGATGGGCGGCGTGATTGTGGACGGCGGCAAATTCGACTGGACGCAGAACGACAAGTTCCCAGGCATCAGCAAGCCCAACCCCAATTACCACGGAGCCGTGTTCGCGGAGGTATGCGGCAATCTGGCCTATATCGTCAAAATCCGGGCCACCCTGCTGCGGGACACGGGAGCCACCATCAGCCCGTTCAATTCCTTCCTGCTTCTCCAGGGGCTGGAAACACTCTCCCTGCGGGTGGAACGCCATGTGCAGAACGCTTTGCGCGTAGCGGACTATCTGTCCTCCCATCCCCAGGTGGAAAAAGTGAACCACCCCTCCCTGCCGGACCATCCGAACCACGACCTTTACAAGAGATATTACCCGAACGGGGGCGGCTCCATCTTCACCTTTGAAATCAAGGGCGGCGCGGAAAAAGCTCGCAAGTTCTGCGAAAGCCTGGAACTATTCTCCCTGCTCGCGAACGTGGCGGACGTCAAGTCCCTGGTGATTCATCCGGCCTCCACCACCCATTCCCAGATGACGGAGGAGGAACTGAAGGCGGGAGGAATTACGCCATCCACTGTGCGGCTCTCCATCGGGACGGAACATATCGACGATATTCTGGAAGATTTGGAACAAGGCTTCCGCGCCATTCTCTAACGATTTAACGGCAACAACGCTCTTTTCCTACAAGCCATGAGAATTTACAAAAACATTACGGAACTGATCGGCGGCACCCCGTTGCTGGAACTGACCAATTACGAACGCAGGAATGGCCTGAACGCCACTATCCTGGCCAAGCTGGAATACCTGAACCCCGCCGGCAGCGTGAAAGACCGCATTGCCCAGGCCATGATTGATGCGGCGGAAGCCGCCGGGAAGCTGAAGCCGGATTCCGTCATCATTGAGCCCACCAGCGGAAACACGGGCATCGGCCTGGCGGCGGTGGCCGCTTCACGCGGGTACCGGATTATATTGACCATGCCGGAGACGATGAGCGTGGAACGCCGCAACCTCCTGAAAGCCTACGGCGCGGAACTGGTGCTGACGGACGGCGCGCTGGGCATGAAGGGAGCCATCGCCAAGGCGGAGGAACTGGCCGCGGGACTGCCCAACAGCTTTATTCCCGGCCAGTTCGCCAACCCGGCCAACCCGGAAGCGCATTTCCGCACCACAGGCCCGGAAATCTGGAATGATACAGAAGGCAAAGCGGATATTTTTGTGGCGGGCGTGGGTACCGGAGGCACCATCACAGGCGTGGGCAAGTACCTTAAATCCCGTAATCCGGGCATCCGGGTCGTTGCTGTGGAGCCGTTCTCCTCCCCCGTGCTGACCCAGGGCACGGCCGGCCCCCACAAGATTCAGGGCATTGGCGCGGGCTTCGTGCCGGAAACGCTGGATACCTCCGTGTACGATGAAGTCATCACCGTCACCAATGAAGACGCTTTCTCCACAGGGAAGGAACTGGCGCGCACGGACGGCGTGCTGACGGGCATTTCCTCCGGCGCTGCTCTCTGGGCCGCCACACAGGTGGCGCGGCGCCCGGAGAATGAAGGCAAGACCATCGTCGTCCTGCTGCCGGACACGGGAGACCGCTATCTTTCCACCCCTCTGTTTACGGACTGATTCCTTCCATTCCCTGCCATGAAAAAATTCAATCTCCATCTCTACCTGGTCACGGATGAAGCGTCCAAATGCCGCTACAGCCTTCTGGAAACCGTCCGGAAAGCGGCGGACGGAGGAGTTACCATGGTGCAGTACCGCTCCACCAATCCGGATGCGGGAACCTGTTACCGGGAAGCTTTGCCCATACGGGATTTCCTGGCCTCCCGCGGTATTCCCTTCATCGTCAACAACCGCATTGACCTGGCTCTGGCGCTGGAAGCAGACGGCGTCCACATCGGCCAGAGGGATCTTCCGGTTCCCTCCGTCAGAGCCATGATCGGCCCGGATAAAATCCTGGGACTGTCCGTCTCCAATAAGGAACAGCTCCGCGCCGTGGATGCATCCCTGGTGGACTACCTGGGCATGGGCCCCGTCTTTCCCACCATTTCCAAACTGAACGCCCCTCCCGTGCTGAGCGTGGAAGGCTTCGCCGCTCTGGCTTCCCAATCTCCCCTGCCTGTTGTCGCTATCGGCGGCCTGGACGCGGAACGGGCCCGGCAAGTGCGCGCCACGGGAACCGCCTCCGGAATTGCCGTTGTCTCCGCCATTTGCGGAGCGGAGAATCCGGAAGCCGCCGCACGGGCTCTTGCCTGACGGACGAACCGCAGGAAACACCGGACAATCAAGCACTTTTTTACGCCATGCTTTCACCGACAGACCTTGTTCAAGCCGTTGCCGCCGATCTGGAAAAAATCCGGGAAACGGCCCCGCTGGTTCTCTCCCTGACCAATTCCGTCGTCCAGCCCCTGACGGCCAATCTCCTGCTGGCCATAGGCGCCGTCCCCGCCATGCTCAACGACGCGGAAGAAGCGGCGGACATGCTCCGCAGCGGAACAGGCGCCCTGCTGGTCAACCTGGGCACCGTGACGCGCGAACAGGGAGCCGCCATGCAAACAGCGGTGCGGGAAGCCAATAGGCTGAATATCCCCTGGGTGCTGGATCCTGTGGCCGTAGGGGCTCTTTCCCTGCGCACGCGGCTGGCGGGGCAATTGAAGGAACAATCCCCCCGCATCATCCGCGGAAACGCTTCTGAAATCATGGCCCTGGCCGGCTATTCCTCCGTCACGAAAGGGCCGGAAAGCACCAGCTCCAGCGCAGACGCCCTGCATGCGGCCAGGGAACTGGCCCTGCACACAGGGGCGGCCGTGCTCGTTACAGGGCGTACGGATTATTCCACGGACGGCCGCCAGGTAACCGCCACGGAAAACGGACACGCCATGATGTCCCGGGTCACGGGCGTGGGCTGTTCCATGGGAGCACTGTCCGCCGCCTGTGCCGCCGTCTCCCCCACCCCCTTGCAGGCGGCCGTTTCCACGGCCGTACTCATGGGCATTGCCGGAGAAATGGCCTTTGAACAAAGCCCCTTCCCCGGTTCCTTTGCCGTATCATTGCTGGACAGCCTTTACGCCCTTTCTCCGGAAGACGTTGTCCGCAGGGCGCGCTTTCTTTCCCTTTGACAGTCTTATTTTCCCAGGAAAGCAACTCCGCTGCCATGCACACGGCCTGACCCGGAAATCTCCGGAGGGGGAAGTACATCACCATCAGCTGCCCGGGAGAGGGGAATCTCCGGCTCCCTCCCCCGCTAGAACAACCTGCGCCATATTTTCAGGCATTCCGCCTGCGGAGCAGGAAGCAGCATGCCGGGGACCTGCCGAATCCCGCACAGCCATTTGCCTATCCCGACCGCCAGAGCGCTGGAACTGCAAGCGGATTTAGTGTTGAGAAATACCTGCGGCCTTTTATAATAGAGGCAACCCATTTCAGCATGGCAAACTCCACTACCACGCAAAAACTCTGCAACTGGTTCATTCAGCAGGCGAACGCCAAGGGACTCGTCCTGACGCCCGTCAAACTGAACCATCTGGTCATTCTGGCGGACTGGTGGCATCTGCACCGGACTGGCGGTTTCCTGATCAATGAACGGGTGGAAGCCTGGCCTTCCGGTCCGGTACTCCCTTCCATTTATCATGAATACAAGGATCAGCCGCCCTACTCTTCCATAGAACATCCCAGCCGCCGCCAGCCCCCTTTGGAGGAGGAAACGGACATTATTCCTTTTCTGGAGCATATCTGGAACGTCTATGGCAAATATACGGCCCAGCAGCTCGGACGCATCAACACCGCCCCGTCCTCCCCATGGAAGCAATCCCAGGGCAGGCATGAACAGGCGCACCGCCAGCAAATCACAGAGAAGCACGTACAGGCATACTTTAAAAGCCTGGCCGGATAATTCCGGAAAAAACAGCCTGCCGCTTTCCTGTACAGCCTTTTTCCAATCAAAACATATCTTTGAGTAAAAAAAAACTTGCAAAAAACAGCCTCTTCCGCTTTAATGCGCCCGCGCTGCAAAAGCGCCCGTTACATAGCCCTATAGTGTAATCGGTAACACAGCGGATTCTGGTTCCGTATTTTGGGGTTCGAGTCCTCATAGGGCTACCACTTCTAATAAAAAGGCCATCTCTCCGGAGGCGGCCTTTTATTTTTTTCTATTACCGGCTCCGCGCCGGGCAACAAGGAGACGGCAAAAAAATCTGGAAGCAAAAGATGATTCTTTGACAGAACCTGTTTCCTCCCCGTTTATATTGGAAATATGGCACGTCCCTTATCCATTCTCGGCGGCATTCTGCTCTCCTTCTCCCCTCCGGCAGAGGCAACAGCCCAATACAGCATTATCCCTGAGCCGTCCAGAACGGAACTCAAGCAAAAAACAGCTAAAACTTTACAGCTTCTTTCCGACCAGGAGGCTCCGTCCCTGGGAACGGACGCCTACCGGCTCACAGTCACCCCGCAGGGGGCGCACCTTGCTTCCGGAGGAAGGGAGGGCAGAATTTACGGGCTGGCAACCCTCCGCCAGCTCCGGGACCAGCTGGCGGGACAGCCGGAGGGCATCCCCTGCGGCATCATCACGGACAAACCGCGCTATCCGTGGCGCGGCCTCATGGTGGATCCCGCGCGGCATTTTATCCCCATCAAGGACCTGGAAAAATTCGTGGATCTCATGGCCTACTACAAATTCAACAGGCTGCATCTGCATCTGACGGACAACCAAGGCTGGAGGCTGCCCGTGCCCGGCTACCCCAAATTGAAAAGCATTGCATCCAGGCGGGAGGAAAGCTTCGAAGACGGAATCCCCCACGAAGGGATATACACCAAACAGGAACTGAAGGAGCTGGTGGCGTACTGCGCAGCGCGCGGCATTGAGGCCATCCCTGAAATAGACGTGCCGGGCCACAACCAGGCGCTTCATGCCGCCTACCCGGAATTTTTCTGCTTTCCCAAACCGGACATGAACGTGCGGACGACAGCGGGAAACAGCAAAGAACTGGTCTGTCCCCAGAAGCCGGAAGTCTGGAAATTTTATGCCGCTGTTTTCAAGGAACTCAAGGATATTTTCCCGTCCGGCATCGTCCATCTGGGCGGGGATGAGGCCCCCACGGAACTCTGGGAAAAATGCCCTCTGTGCCGGAAAGCCCGGACTAAAGCAGGCATGAAGGACGAACAAGAACAAATGAGAGCCTTTTTTGCGAAAACGACAGTTCTGCTTGCCAAAAACGGGCAAACGCCGCAATTCTGGTATGAGGGGAACGCCGGCATTTACCATCCGGGGGAAACGGTTTACGCATGGCGGCAAGACCAGGCCCTCCAGTCCATTGAAAAGACGAAAAAGGCGGGATTGAACCTGATTATGGCCTCCAACGAATACTGTTACCTGGATTTTCCCCAGATTCAGGGGCAGCGCAACTGGGGATGGATGAAAACCACCACCCTGCAAAAATGTTATGAACAGGATCCCGCTTTTGGAAAACCGGAGAAAGAGGCAGGCCATATCCGGGGCGTGCATGCCCCCGTATGGGCGGAACGCCTGCCGGACCTGGACCACCTGCTTTACCGCGCCTATCCCCGCGCCTGCGCCATTGCGGAAGCCGGCTGGTCACCGATGAGCGTGCGCTCCTGGGAAAACTTCCGGCGCAAGCTGGCCGACCACCGTCAATTCATCCTCAAACGCTTCAATTATGATATGAAGCGCACTCAGGGGAATGAACCGGCCTTCCGCTGGGAAAACAACAAGTAATTTCACCGTTTTTCCTTATCACGCATCCCTTACCATGGTATAATCTTTTCCGAAATAGTTCTTCATGATGTTTAAACTGCCCCTCATCCTTGCCTGCGCCATTTTTCCCGCCCACATGGCATGTGCCGCCGAAGCGGACAAATACAGCGTTATCCCTGAACCGGAAAAAACGGAACTGCAGCACAACAGTACCAGAACCTTGAAACTTCTTTCCGACCAGGAGGCTCCGTCCCTGGAAACGGACGCCTACCGGCTCACAGTCACCCCACAGGGGGCGCACCTTGCTTCCGGAGGAAGGGAGGGCAAAATTTACGGGCTGGCAACCCTCCGCCAGCTCCGGGACCAGCTGGCGGGACAGCCGGAGGGCATCCCCTGCGGCGTCATCACGGACAAGCCGCGCTATCCGTGGCGCGGCCTCATGGTGGATCCCGCGCGGCATTTCATCCCCACGGCCGATCTGAAAAAATTTGTGGATATGATGGCCTATTACAAATTCAACAAGCTCCAGATCCACTTGACGGACGACCAAGGGTGGCGTCTTCCGGTGCCCGGCTACCCCAAATTGAAAAGCATCTCCTCCAAACGGAAAGAAAGCATGCGCAACGGAATTCCCCACGAAGGGATGTACACCAAACAGGAACTGAAGGAGCTGGTGGCGTACTGCGCAGCGCGCGGCATTGAGGTCATCCCTGAAATAGACGTGCCGGGCCACAACCAGGCCCTGGCGGCAGCCTACCCTGAATTCTTCTGCTTCCCGAACCCGGATACGAAAGTGAAGACCGATGAAGGTGTCACCCTCCACCTCATCTGCCCGCACAAACCGGAAGTCTGGAAATTTTATGCCGCTGTTTTCAAAGAACTCAAAGATATTTTTCCGTCCGGCATCGTCCATCTGGGCGGGGATGAAGCACCCCTGGAAAAAACCTGGGCCAAATGCCCCCTCAGCATCCAGTACCGGGAGCAAAAAGGCATGAAGGACGTCCACGAGGAATTGAAGGAATTCATCAAAAAAATGTCCTCCATGCTGGCTGTTCACGGCAAGCGCATCCAACTATGGTATGAAAAGCCGTGGGCCAGGGCCAACATCTACAACAAAGGAGACACCGTCTTCACCTGGCGCATGGGACTGACTCCGTCCACCATCACGGAGACGAAAAAGCAGGGGCTCTCCCTGATCATTGCTGCCGGGGAACACTGCTACCTGGACTATCCGCAACTTCCAGGGCAAAACAACCGGGGATGGATGCCCACCACCACGCTGGAACAAAGCTACAGGCTGGACCCCGCCTACGGCAGACCAGAAAAGGAAACAAACCATATCATCGGCGTTCAGGGCACCGTGTGGGGAGAACATCTCCCTTCCCTGAACCACATTCTCTACCGCGCCTATCCGCGTGCCTGCGCCATTGCGGAAGCCGGCTGGTCACCGATGAGCGCGCGCTCCTGGGAAAACTTCCGGCGCAAGCTGGCCGACCACCGTCAATTCATCCTCAAACGCTTCAATTATGATATGGAGCGCACCAAAGAAAACGAACCGCCTTTCAAATAATCCGCCCTCTCTTTTTCCATGAGCAACATCAAATTTGCACGTCCGCACCGCCCTTCCGTAGAAGAACTGGCCCAGGGAGTACTGGCCGGAAACCGCGCCCTGCTGGGAAGGGCCATTACACTGATAGAAAGCAATGCCGTCCGGGACCAGGAATCTTCCCGCGCCCTCATCTCCAGGCTCCTGCCCCATTCTGGCAACGCCGTCCGCATCGGCATTACGGGCGTTCCGGGCGCCGGGAAATCCTCTTTCATTGAAGCCTTCGGCACTTACCTGTGCAAAAAAGGGTTCAAGGTGGCCGTGCTGGCTATTGACCCGTCTTCTTCAGTCTCCCGCGGTTCCATTATGGGAGACAAAACACGCATGGAGGAACTCTCCGGAGAAGAAAACGCCTTCATCCGCCCTTCCCCCTCCGGCGGCTCTTTGGGCGGCGTAGCCCGGAAAACGCGTGAAACCATGATTGCATGCGAAGCCGCGGGCTTTGACATTATTCTCATTGAAACCGTGGGGGTCGGCCAGTCGGAAACTACGGTGCGCTCCATGGTGGACATTTTCATGCTCCTGCTCATCACCGGCGCCGGAGACGATCTCCAGGGCATCAAGCGGGGCATCATGGAACTGGCGGATATTCTGGTAGTTACCAAGGATGACGGCGACAACCGCCAGCGCGCCGCAGCCCACTGCCAGGAACTGAAAATGGTACTCCACTACCTGCAAAGCCCCACTCCCGGCTGGACGCCCTCCGTCCTCACCTGCTCCTCCCTGGAGGGACGCGGCCTGGACACCATTGAAGAAACGCTCTTCCGCTTCCGGGACAGCATGAAGGAATCCGGATTCTGGTACAGCCGCCGCCGGAGCCAGTCCCTTTCATGGGTCCAGTCCCTGGTGCATGAAGCCCTGCTCACCGCTTTTGAACAGCACCCCGCCGTAGCGTCCCGCATGCCCATTCTGGAAAACATGGTGGCGGGGGACAAAATGGACCCCGTTTCCGCCGCACATGACCTGCTGAGCCACTTCACTTATCCAGCGCCCGGACATTAAAGAAATCTTCCAGCACCCTGGCGTAAACTTTCTTTTTAAACTCCGGCAGCCACTCCAGCTTAAATTCGGCTGGGGCTATCCACTTGTAGTCGCAAAACTCCCGGTCATCCAGGACGGGTTCCGGAGCGTCCGCATGCAGCCGGCACAGGAAGTACTCCTGCTCCTGCCCAACAAAAGGCTGCCGCCGCTTTTCACGGACATACTCCAGCACCTCCGGCGGATAATCGTAACGATACCCCCTCCGGGATTCCACAATATCATACTGGGACGGTAAAAACCCCACTTCCTCTCCAATCTCGCGCCGCACGGCTTCCAAAGCCGTTTCCCCCGGATCAATTCCTCCCTGGGGAAACTGCCAGGCCCCTTTCTGCCCGGAACGCTCGCAAATCAACAATTTCCCGTCCTGCCGGACCATCATCCCCGCAACATTCGGACGATACAATCTTTCCATGCCCTGTTCATTAACATAACCTTTTCCGCATTTCCAGCCATGTTCTTTCCATAACCCCGTTGAAAACGGGCAAAAAATCCTTTTACAGATTTTTCCCCTCTACTTCAAGGCACTCCGAATACCAACCCCTTTCCACCAGAAGAATAAGCGGTATAAAAAAACGAAAAACTTCCCGTTTGCTGCGGGAATTCCGGCCAATCAGCTAAAAACTTTAGTAATCAGATATTAACATACTGCCATTTTTCGAACATTGTTCTTTATTGGCAAGTCTATTGTTCCTGCAAAGTAAAATATGGGAACCGGCCTTCCTTTTACTTTTCACGCGTTCCGTTAATAAAACTCCGATCATGAAAACAAAAATGAACTATTTGACAGCCACGCTTCTGGCAATATTTGCATGGGGCGGTACAGGCGTCGGTATGGCAAAACAATCCAAAAAGGTGCTAAGGCATCCCGTTGAAGACAACAAAAAATCTCCCGGAGTTTACGATGCGAATCAAAATGACCGTCAAGGCATTCAAGATGCGGAACAAGGCCCCGGGGACAAACCGGGTACGTGGAGCATTTCCCGTCCCAATGTTAAAAACTCGCTGTCCGAAGTCACAAAAGGAATTTACCAGATTCACGGCGGAGGTTTTCCGAACATAACTATTATTGAAGGACGGGAAGGCATCATGATCATTGCCCCTTTCGTCCCGAAAGAAACCATGGCCGAGAGTCTTGACCTCTACTACCGGAAGGCGGGAAAACGGCCAATCAAGGCTGTTGTAGATGCACATCCACATACCAACTATTTTGCCAGTACCAAAAGAACGGCATCCGGGCTGGACATAGACGGCATAGAAATGGAATTCATGGCGGTTCCCGGAATGGGAGCCTCTTCTGCCGCACTGATGTATTTTCCCCAATTCAAGGCGCTTTTTTATGGAGAGGACACGGCAAGCGCCATACATGATATCTGCACTCTGGGAGTATCAAAAATAAGGGACGCAAAAAACAGGTGGAAAGCCCTTGATCAAGCCATTCAGCGTTATGAAGACAAAATAGAGATTTTATTCTCACAACACCATTGGCCCAGAATAGGAAAAGAAAATATCAAACGGTTCCTGGCCAGGGAATGCCGCAACTGCAAATACATGCATGACCGGATATTGAACCTGGTTAGCAAAGGGTATTCCCCCGCAGAAATTGAGGGAATAATCAATCCGATTCCGGAAAGCGGCAGAATCAGGAATAGCCCTCCGGAAATCACCGGGCAAAAGGACTATCGTCAAGACGCCGGGACATTAAGGCACGTTATGTCTGCCCATCTAAAAAGAGGAAACATAAGGAATCTGGTAAGAAATATGTTGAAACAATTCGGTTATCAAACGGAATCCGTATTCCGGAACGATGAACTTCTCGTCAATGCCGGAGAACCGGGAATCGGGCTGCTTAAAAACTCCCGCGAACTCACGTTGACGGACACTTTATATGCCCTGACTCCGGAACTGCTGTTCGACTATTTGGGCGTCAGCCTGAATAATGAGAAATCCAAAGGGAAAAAACTGGCTTTCAACTGGATTGCCCAAAACGGAAGATCATACGGCTTCTGGATTGAAAACGAAGTGCTGATGTACCGCGAAGGAAAACTGGTCAAACATCCCGACGCAGTCATCACCGGAGACAGGCTCCACTTCGCCCTGGTCGCCATGCGGGCAATGCCCTTAAAGACAGCTCTGGACAAAGGCATGATTAAAATTGAAGGCAATACGGATAAATTCAGGGAATTGCTCGGATGCATGGATAAGTTCCATGGAAATTTCCATGCCATAACACCCTGATTCCATTACCTGTTTACGTACGTTTCAGGTTTTTCATCCGTAAACAGGAGTAGTGGCATTTTTTATCAACATCATGAACTGTGCCAGTAAATATTATTCAAACAGTCATGTATTCCGGCGCAAGGGAGCAACTGAAAAAGGGGACGACATTTATCGATGGACAGACATGTTCTCCCCCGCAAACATTCAACGATTTTTCCTTCCCATACAGTAAGAGCTGATATTAAATAGAAAGCATGAAACGATTCTTCCTTTCTGTTTTAGCTCTATTTGTTTGTGCAGCCGCACCTCTTTCCGCCCAGTCCAAGAAAGGAGCCGCCGTCCCGTCCACGGATGACTACAACCAGAGCCAGTTCTGGATAGGCAATTTTCCGGAGGGACAGTATGTGGTGCATCTCAGCCGGATTGTAGCGGTGGCGCAGCACAAGTATATTCTGGACAATACCTGCATGGTGTATGAAGTAACGCTGATTACCCTGGGTAATACGCCCACCAAGTTTTATTATCTGGAAACGCTGGGTCAAAATTCCGGTATCAACGCCATCAGGAATGTGACTGACCGTGCGAAGGAGCTTGGGGACGGCGCCGTCAACCGGGCAACGGGAGGCAGCATTGACCCGGATACAACCGTTGCGAAAGCTTACCCGAATACGAATACCGTGGAATTCCGTGTAGCTACCCTGGAACAGCTCAATAAAATGTATGCTTCCCTGCTCAAGGCATGGCAGGACGGGAAAGGGAGGACGTTCAGGCCCTGACGGCTTGAATCAGTGATTAGAGAACAGCGCCGGGCAGTCAAATTTCAATTCGCGGGCTGCAAGTGCGGTTTTTACGCTCATCTCTCATCACTGCTAAATGTATTTCCTCTCCATCATGTGGGCCTTCAAAGGGTCCGCAGAGAAGAGGTGGGTGAGGCCGATCGCCAGAGCGTCGGCGGCATCGGATTCCGGCGTTTCCCGGAGTTCCAAAAGAGCCCGCACCATGAAGGCGACCTGCGTTTTTTGAGCGGCCCCGCGCCCTACGACGGAAAGCTTCACGCTTTTGGGGGAATATTCCATAATACGCAGCCCGGCTTCCGCCGCGGCAATGACCACGGCCGCCTTGGCCGCCCCCATCGTGATGGCCGTCTGATGAGACTGGACATAGATGATGCGCTCCACCGCCATTTCATCCGGGTTCCATTTGTCAATGAGATTGCCCAAATGCTGCTTGATGGCAAGCAGGCAGCCGGACTGGGACACGCTCCGGGGAATGGTAAGCGTTCCATAGTCCAGGGCGCGCGCGCGCCGGTAATCTCCCTCCACCACGGCATAACCCGTGTTGCGGATGGCCGGGTCTATGGCAAGAATGCGCATGGGATGATTTTCATTCCATCAGAGAGAAACATCATGTTTCCCCCTTCTTAGCGCCTGCGGCGCTTGGGAACTGCGGGTTTGGGCTTGCGGACGGATTTGACGGGCTTGTCTTCCAACAGGGCGGTGTACGTGTAGTTGAACCCGTCCAGTTTTTTGCGTTCAATGGGTTTCCCGATGAAATTTTCCACAGCCGCAGCAAAGTCCAGCTCATCCGCCGTCATGATCGTGAACGCATCCCCGGAAGCTTCCGCGCGACCGGTACGGCCGATGCGGTGCACATAGTCTTCCGCGTTTTCCGGAACGCGGTAATTGATGACGTGGGTCACGCCGCTGATGTCAATGCCGCGCGCCGCCACATCCGTAGCCACCAGAATATCGTATTTTCCGCTCTTGAATCCCTTAAGCGCCTCCATGCGTTCCTTCTGGGGAATGTCGGAGTGCATGACGGCCACTTCCCCGCGGTAGCCATGATGCTTGAGCATGCCGCATACCGCATCCGCCTCCTTGCGGGTGCGGGTGAAAATCATGACGGAACGGAAGTCCGTCCCCTTGAGCAGGGCCAACAGCAGTTCATCCCGCTGGTCCAGAGCTACCGGATAAAAGGCATGGCTGATGGTGGCGGCCACTTCACGCCGGGCGATGGTAACTTCCGCAGGGTCCGTCAGGCACCATTTGGCAAATCCCGCGATGACCGGAGGCATGGTGGCGGAGAAGAAGAGGGTTTGCCTTCCTTCCCACGGACAGAGGTTGACGATTTTACGGACAATGGGCAGGAACCCCATGTCCAGCATTCGGTCCACTTCATCCAGAACCAGGGCCTTGACTTCACCGAAGCGCATGGTGCAGCGGTAGAAGTGGTCCACCAGACGGCCGGGGGTGGCCACAACGATGTCCGCTCCTTTTTTCAGGTCTTCCGTCTGCTTTCCGTATCCCACTCCGCCGTACAGCAACGCTACTTTCAATCCGGTAAATTCACCGTATTCGGCAAAGGCTTCCGCCACCTGGTCGGCCAGTTCACGGGTGGGTTCCAGCACCAGTATCTGAGGTTTGCCGATGGGTTGAAGTTTCGTCAGCAGAGGGAGGGCAAAAGCGGCGGTTTTTCCCGTTCCCGTCTGTGAGGCCCCAATGAGGTCCCTGCCTTCCAGAATGACGGGAATGGCCTGCTCCTGAATGGGGGTGGGATGTTCATAACCGCATTTCTCCACCGCCTTCAAGACGGGTTCCGATAAACCTAATTCTGAAAATAACATTGATCTTGTATGCTTGCTAAAGAGTAGAACACGATTCCGCACAGCGGCGCAGGAACCGCGGTCAGGAGATGAACGGATTGGTCAGCAGTTCGTTCTTTACGGTGGTATAAGGCCCGTGTCCTGGGAAAATCATGGTCGTGGCGGGCTGGTTGAGCACTTTCTTTTCAATGCCCTGTTTCAGCAGGCGCAGGTTCCCCCCCGGGAGGTCCGTCCGCCCGATGGAGCCGGCAAAAATGACGTCACCAGTAAACATGATTCCTTCATCCGGCAAATCGTAAACAATGCTGTCCGGAGAATGGCCGGGCACCTGGTGGAGATGCCACAACAGACCGCCCCAGTTCGCCGTGTGAATGTCCGGAGTAAGTATTTCATCCACCACAAACGGCTGAACATTGAGGGGAAGCCCCCAGGCGTCGCGGGCCATTTTTTCCAGCGTCAGGCTTTCATTGTAGGGCTGCCCGGCATGAATGCGGCAGTCGAAAATCTGGCGCATGCGGCAGGCGTCCTCCACATGGTCAAAATGCTGGTGGGTAATGAGAAGGTCCGTGATGATAATATCGGGCTTTTTGGAATAGATCCAGTCCGCGAAACCGGACGGAGCATCCACAGCCACGTAAGCGTTATCCCTCGTCTTAAAGAGGTAACCATTACAGGAAGCAACTCCACCCGTATAAACGCGAATCCGATCCATGGGCAGGGATTGTAGTGAGATCGCCCGGAATATCCAGTATAAAGACGGTTCCCTTAAATAGCTTTCTGTCATCTTCCCCTGGAAAAGCCCCTTATATCAGTCTCCAGGGAATGGTGCATCCGGCATCCATCGGCACCACTTTCTGTCCATGCCCTTCATAAGCGTCCGGCACCAGCATTTCACGCCGCTGCAGACGGACCGTCCTGGCAGGCGGATTCAACCCGTACAAAGCGCAGGCATGACCGGAAACAAAGCCCTGCAACCGGTCCAGGGCCCCGTGTTCGTCAAACAGGGCCGCCAGACGAGGAAGAGCGATGGGGGCGGTAAATACGCCGGCGGCGCATCCGCACGCTTCCTTGGCATGGATGGGATGGGGGGCGGAGTCACTGCCGAACATGAGGCGGGGATGCCCGGAAAGGGCAGCCTGCAACAGGGCTTCCCGGTCTTCCGGCCTTTTGGCGATCGGCTTGCAGAACAGATGCGGCCTCAGCATGCCACCGGCCACATCGTCCAAAGTAATGAGAAGATGCTGGAGGGTTACCGTGGCGGCCAGGTTTTCAAATTCGTCCAGCAGCTGCACGGCGGCGGCCGTGGTAATATGTTCCATGCAGATAGTCAGCCGGGGGAAGCGCGTGGCCAAATCACGGTAAACATCCAGGAATTCGGCCTCCCGGTCCATCACGAAGCCGTGGCTTTCGCCATGCACCAGCAAAGGAATATCCATTTCCTGCATGATGGACAGGGTAGCTTCCGCATCTTTCATGGCCTTCACGCCGCCTTCGCTGTTCGTGGTGGCTCCTGCCGGGTACAGCTTGATGCCGAACACCAGTTCCTTGAGCCGGGACAATTCCTTTTCTGAATAGGAGCGGAAAAATGCCGTCATGTACGGCTGGAATACATCGTCTCCGCAAGCGTCCAGCACCCGCTGCCGGTAAGCCTGCACCGCACCCGCATCAGCCACCGGAGGCACCAGGTTGGGCATGATGACCGCCCCGGCAAAAGAGGCGGAACTTAACGGAGCGACCAGCTTCATCATATCGCCGTCCCTCAGGTGAAGATGCATGTCCAACGGGGAGTGCAGTTCCAGAATCATGCCGACATCATGAGGGAAGATTGCGCCCAAATCAAGCACGCTCCCCCGCCCTGCAGGAAAGCAGTTCTCCAACGGGAAGGAAAAACAGTCATTTTCCCGCAAACCGGAAGGGACGCGGTACATTTCGCGCTGTTGAGATAAAGTCAAATTCCGGAAAACGCATCGTCAGCGGAGTAAAAAGCAAATTCCACCCCCATGCCTCAGAAGCAGGGGCCATCCCGGACGATTTTCCTGAAACAGCAAGCGGAATACGGGAACAGCAGCAATCCGGGCACAAAAAAGCCGCTTGGAGGCGGCTGTTTCTTCTGAACAAGGTGGCGAAGCGGACGGGGCTCGAACCCGCGACCTCCAGCGTGACAGGCTGGCGCTCTAACCGAACTGAGCTACCGCTCCATAACCTTGGATGCCGTCCCTGCCTGATGGCGGGGACGTGGAAGCTTATACACGCCTTTATACCCCGGTGACAAGAAAAAAAGACTTTTTTTGCAACTTCTGCAACCGCCGGCGGTTTGTACGGTGAAGAAACCGTAACTTTTCAGTTACCCGATTTATTTCAATACAGCAATAACTTCTCAACTTTATTTGTTTTAGTTTGACAACAATTAACCGGTTTTGACATAACACCCTCATGCTTCAGACTGCCGCGGATATCACAGCCTCCGTTCACAAATTCGAGACGATCCTCCACCAGTTCAAAAGGGATAACCTGAATGAGGTGGATCAGAGCCATTACCAGAAAATCATGGGGCTTTCCGTCCGGCAGATGAACGCCCTGGGTGCCCTGAACCACCTGATGACCAACCGCCAAGAAGGCATTCCCCTGAAAGAGCTTGCCTATTATCTCCGCATGAGCATTCCCTCCACCTCCCTGCTGGTGGACAGCATGGTGAAGAAAGGCCTGTTCGACCGCAAGGAGAATCCCCGCGACAGGCGTTCCCTGTGCATCCGCCTTTCCGAGGAAGGCGAATCCAGGTTCCAAATGCTTTTCAACGGCATGAAGGAAAAACTGGATACCCTGTTCAACACTCTGTCGCAAGAGGACAAGGAGAATTTCTGCCGTATTGTGGATACCCTTTACAATCACGTTTACAGTAAATAATACCATATGAAAAAACACACGCATCATCGGAAGGCGCCCCTCCGTCTGCTGGCCGGCTCCGGCCTGCTTTTTTCCCTGTTTGTTCCGGGTTATTCCCAGGGAACGCCGGGAGGGGTTGCAGCCAAACCCAGTACCGTACTCGTCCAGAAAGCCGCCGCTATTGACAGTGCGGTGAACAAGAAGTACATCGGCCAGGTGGAAGCCATTGACCGGGTGACTGTGCAGCCCCGCGTCTCCGGCAACATCGTAGCCACCCGTTTCCGGGAAGGAAAAGTCGTGAAGAAGGGGGATCTCCTGTTCGAAATTGAGGATACGCGCTACAGGGCGGCTGTGGAGGAAGCGATAGCCAAAAAGGCCCAGCTTGAAGCCAAACTGCTTTACGCAAAAAACAGTTTTGAACGCTATAACAGGCTGCTGGCCTCCAAATCCGTCTCCATGGACACGGTGGAAAACGCCAAGAGCACCATGCATGCCCTGGAAGCGGAAATCCAGTCCGCAAACGCCGCCATTACGGTAGCGAAGGACGATCTTAACTATACCAGGCTCACGGCACCCATCACGGGCCGCACAGGCCGCGTCACTTTTTCCACGGGCAATTACATTACCCCCACCTCCGGTTCCCTGGTGACCATTACAGGCATCGATGAAGTGTACGTGAAGTTCCCTATCAGTGAACGCGATTTCCTTTCCCTGTTCGGCACCCAGGAAAATATGAAGAAAGACGCTCTTGTGTCCGTCAACCTCGCCAACGGCAAGGCATACGACCAGCCGGGCAGGATTTTCATGACGGACAATACCGTCCAGACGACCACGGACACCCTGAACGTCTGGGCAAAATTCCCCAATCCGGAAGACGTGCTGACGCCCGGCGGCGTAGTCACGGTTAATCTTTCCAAGAAAAATGTGGACCGCTTCCCGGCGGCCAACATTTCCTCCGTGATGCACGATGCCTACAAGAGCTACGTTTACATCGTCAACGACCAGGGCGTCGTGGAACGTCGGGACGTTACGCTGGGCAACACGGTCAATAATGAACAGTGTTTCAGTTCCGGCGTCAAGGAAGGGGAAGTCGTCATCATCGACGGCATGCACAAGGTGCGTCCCGGCGCCAAGGTGAATCCGGTATATTCCGTTCAAAACTGAGCTACCCATGATTGCGGACCTGTTTATCAAACGCCCCAAATTCGCCATCGTCATCGCTATCCTGATGATGCTGGCGGGCGGCATCTGCCTGAACCAGCTCCCCATTGCGGAGTATCCGGAAATCGCGCCCACCAGCATCAACGTGCAGGCTACCTATACGGGCGCCAGCGCCCAGGTGGTGATGGAAACGCTGGCTTCCCCCATTGAGGAAGAACTCAACGGGTTGGAAAACCTGCTCTATTTCTCCTCCAAATCGGATAACACCGGCGGGTATTCCCTGTCCCTGACGTTCAAGAGCGGTACGAATTCGGACATCAACATGGTGAACGTTCAGAACGCCTTGAAACGGGTGGAATACAAACTTCCCAAGGAGGTGACAGACCAGGGCATCAAGATCAGGAAACGCTCCTCTGACATCCTGGGATTCTTCGCCTTCCGGTCCACCAGCATGAGTTCCCTGGAGCTGAACAACTTCGTCAAGACCAGGGTGAAGGATGAGGTCGCCCGCGTACCGGGAATCTCTGCCGTCAACCTGATGCCGGAAAAGAATTACAGCATGCGCATCTGGCTGGACGCCCTGCGCATGTCCGCCCTGAATATCACGCCGGATGACGTTTCCAACGCCATCAAGGCGCAGAACGTTCAGGCCGCGGCCGGCTCCATCGGCTCGGAAGGGGAAAACAACTTCATCCAATATAAGGTAAACGTCACCGGACGACTGCAGACCGTGGAGGAATTCAGCAAGATTATCGTCCGCACGGGCCAGGACGGCCACGTTACCCGGCTGGATGACATTGCCCGCATTGAGCTGGGCGCGGAAACCTACACGGGCAGCAGCCGCAACAACGGGGAAGACTCCGTGAACATGGCAGTGTACCGCCTGGATGACGCCAATGCCCTGGAAGCCATGAACGGCGTGAAAGACACGCTGGAGAAGCTGGAAAAACGTTTTCCGGAAGGTGTGAGCTACGTCGTGAGCTACGACCCCACGCAATACATTTCCGCCACCATGGCGGAAATCGTGGAAACGCTTGTCATCGCCCTGATTCTGGTGGTGGGCATCACGTACCTGTTCCTGCAGGACTGGCGCGCCACGCTCATTCCGGCGCTCGCCATTCCCGTCTCCCTGATAGGAACCTTCGCCATCCTGCTGCCCCTGGGCTTTTCCATCAATGTGCTGACCATGTTCGGCCTTATTCTGGTAATCGGGTCCCTGGTGGACGACGGCATCATCGTGGTGGAAAATACGATGCGCATTCTGGAGACGGAGGATATCTCGCCGGAAGAAGCCACCAGGAAGAGCATGCACCAGATTACAGGCGCCATCATCGCCACCACGCTGGTGACGGTAGCCATTTACGTGCCCATCGCCTTCTTCGGCGGCATGGTGGGGAACATTTACATGCAATTCTCCGTAACCATGTGCGTGGCCCTCTGCCTTTCCGCAATCAATTCCCTGACGCTCAGCCCCGCGCTGTGCGTTCTGCTGCTGAAAAGGAAGCAAAAGAAACAGAGCAGGTTCAGCCTCTTCCGCCCCTTCAACGCCTCTCTGGAATGGGCGCGCAAAAGCTATATCAAATGCGCCGGCATCATGGTGCGCCGCGCGTGGCTTACGCTGATTCTGCTGGCCGCTGTCCTGGTCGGCAACTGGAAACTGTTTGAGACCGTACCCAAATCCTTCCTCCCGCCGGAAGACAAGGGCACCGTTTTCTGTGATATCCAGCTGGCCCCGGGCGCCACGCTGGGCCGTACGGAACAGGCCATGCGCAGTGCGGAACAGAAGCTGATGAGCATCCCCGGCGTGCGCCAGGTTTCCTCCACTTCCGGATTCAGCTTCATGGGCGGCAACGGAGAAAACCTGGGCATGTGCATCGCCCAGCTTGACCCCTGGGACAAACGCAAGACGCCGGAGCTCTCCCTGGATTCCATCATGCAGAAAGCTTCCGTTCTGTGTGATGAAATTCCGGCGGCCAAGGCCACCGTGTTCAGCCCGCCCGCCATCATGGGGCTGGGCCTGACGGGTGGCGTCTCCTTCATGCTCCAGGCCAGCGGGGAGGAAACTCCCAAAGACCTGGAACGAGTGACCAACGACCTGCTGGACAAAATCAACAAACTGCCGGGAACCATGTACGCCCGCAGCGCGTATGAGGCGAACACCCCCCAGCTTTTCCTGAACATCGACCGTGAAAAGGCTCAGAGCATGCACGTGCCCGTCAGCCGCATCTTCACGACGCTTCAAAGCAAGCTGGCCTCCATGTACATCAATGATTTCAACCTGATCGGCTACACGTTCAAGGTGAAGATGCAGTCTGCGGCAGAGGACCGCACCACCATCAATGACATCATGAACACCTACATTCAGAACGATCAGGGCCAGATGGTGCCGCTCAGCTCCGTAGCCACCCTGTCTTACATGGTGGGGCCGCGGCAAATATCCCGTTTCAACCAGCTCATGTCCGCGGAAGTGACCGCCCAGGCAAAACCCGGCGTCAGCAGCGGCGAGCTGATGAACCAGATTGAGGCTATTCCGCTGCCGGAAAATTACTCCATCACCTGGACGGACATGAGCTATCAGGAACGGCAGAACGATGGGAAAATCGTCCTGCTGATGGGGATGGCCCTGCTCTTCGGCTACCTGTTCCTGGTGGCGCAATATGAAAGCTGGACGGTCCCCATTTCCGTCATTGTTTCCGTCTCCGTGGCCCTGCTGGGCGCTTTGCTCGGCCTGATTATCTGCAACACGCCTCTGAGCATTTACGCTCAGCTCGGTCTGGTGATGCTGGTAGGCCTGGCCGGGAAAAACGCCATTCTGATGGTGGAATTCTCCAAGATGGAGCGGGAGCGCGGCGTTCCCATCCAGGAAGCCGCCCTGGAAGGGGCCCGGCAGCGCTTCCGCGCCGTGATGATGACGGCCATTTCTTTCATCATCGGGGTATTCCCCATGGTCATCGCCTCCGGAGCGGGAGCGGCAAGCCGCAAAGCCATTGGCATCTCCACCTTCTACGGCATGATTCTCGCTACAGTGGTGGGCATTCTGTTCATTCCGGCCCTGTACGCCATGTTCCAGCGTTACCGCGAATGGGTGAAAGGCCTGTTTGCCGGAAAGGCGGAATAAATGTAAAGGAAAACTGCTCCATGAAGGACGGGGCGGCCCTGGCCGCTCCGTCTTTTTTATGCTTCAGCGCCTCCAGCGGAGTTACGGACAAGAGCGGCTATTTGACCTGCTCGTACAAATACAGGTCAAAATCTTCAAACCGTTCCTTCAGGACAGCACGCTCCAGCCGGTTCTCAAACGGAGAAAGAAAAGTGTCCGCCGGATATTCCCCCTTTACTTTGGAAACCCACATGCGGGACATGGACGGCATCATCAGGGAAAAAATCTCCGCCCCTCCGATAACCATGATTTCCGGATCCATCAATTCCAGACATTCCAACTCCCCTGCGGAATGAACCACCTGAACGCCTTCCGCCGTCCACGCCGGGTCACGGGTCAGCACGATGTTCTGCCTGCCGGGAAGAGGCCTGCCTATGCTCTCATACGTTTTCCGGCCCATCAGCACGGGGTGCCCCGTCGTAATGCGCTTGAACGTCTTGAGGTCGTCCGGCAAATGCCAGGGGAGCGCCCCCCGGTAACCAATGCCGCGGTCGGGAGCCATGGCGACCACTCCTGTATAAGTAACGGGTTGTGACATGATGGATTAAGGGATGAATGTTCTAAACGGAGATGGGAGCCTTGATGTGCGGCAGGGGATCATACCCCACGAGCTCAAAATCCTCATAATGGAATCCGTCAATGGTTTTTACCTCCGGATTGAGCTTCATGACCGGGAGAGGACGGGGCGTGCGGGAGAGTTGTTCCCTCGCCTGGTCCAGATGGTTCCGGTACAGGTGCAGATCTCCGAACGTATGGATGAATTCCCGGGCTTCATACCCGCATACCTGGGCGGTCATAAGCAACAGCAGCGCATAGGAAGCAATGTTGAAGGGAACCCCCAGAAAAAGATCCGCGCTGCGCTGGTAAAGCTGGAGGGAAAGGCCGTGCTTTTCTTCTCCCGGCTGGGCGGGAATCACGCAAAACTGGAACAGGGAATGGCACGGAGGGAGGGCCATGTCATCCACCAGGGCCACATTCCACGCACTGACGATGTGCCTCCGGGACCAGGGATTGTGTTTCAGGCCGTCAACCAGTCTGGCAATCTGGTCAATGGGTTTGCCGTCGTTTCCCGGCCAGCAGCGCCACTGCGCGCCGTACACGGGCCCCAGATCTCCGTTTTCGTCGGCCCATTCATCCCAGATGCTGACGCCGTTGTCTTTCAAAAACTTGATATTGGTCTCTCCTTTCAGGAACCAGAGCAGCTCATAAATGATGGAGCGTAAATGAAGCTTCTTGGTGGTAAGACATGGAAAACCGTCGCGCAAATCATACCTGCTCTGCCGCCCGAACACGCCGATAGTGCCCGTTCCGGTACGGTCCTCCCGCCCCGCTCCATTGCTCAGGACATCCTCCAAAAGTGCCAAATACTGCTTCATTCCCTTAAATTACGCTTTTCTAATCCCTGGACCCGTGATAATACGAGCATGCGTCACCTTAGTATCATCTCCTGCTCCAAAAGCCAGCCTTTTCACTTCTCCCCGCCGTTTTCATCCCCCGCATCTTTTCCGGTTTTCCGTTCCATGATCATTCCTGAAGAGCCATATCTGGGATTTGCCGCCTTTTGCCACATTGCAGGCGCCTTCTGCCTGATTCCGGCCCTGCTCCATACGCGTACGCCTCAGGGAACAATCGCGTGGCTCATTTCCCTGCTGGCATTTCCATATATTGCCGTCCCCTTTTACCTGATCCTGGGACGCCGGAGATTCAGCGGATATGTGGAAACGCGCCGCCGCCAGACGGACCCCGAATCCGCATGGGGGGAACTGACGGATAAAATTACAAACTGCATGGTTCCGTATGCCGTACAGTCATCCGACACGGCGGGAAAAATCATGCACACGCTTTCCAATATCGTGCGGCTGCCCGTCTGCCGCGGCAATTCCTGCCGCCTGCTTATTGACGCGGCCAATGCTTTCCCGCGCATCTACGACGCCATCAAGAACGCGGAGCATTACATCCTGATTGAATTCTTCATCATCAAAAACGACTCCGTGGGGCAGAACCTGAAGGAGCTGCTGATTGAACGGGCCAGGGCCGGCATCCGCATTTACATGCTGTATGATGAAATAGGCTCCCACAAGCTCCCCCCCGGTTACATTTCCGCCCTGCGGAAAGCAGGAGTGAACATTGAACCTTTCAACGGGAAGCGCCATTTCCTGAGCAACATCCTGCGGCTGAACTTCCGCAACCACCGGAAACTGGTGGTGGTGGACGGCTCCACCGCCTTCATCGGAGGCATGAATATAGGCAGGGAATACCTGGGCAAGGGCGCTCTGGGCTACTGGCGCGACACGTTTGTTCAGCTTGAAGGGCCTTCCGTCCAGCAAACGCAAATCAGCTTTCTGGAAGACTGGAACTGGGCCATGCTGAAATGCGGCCCCTCCTCCCTTCCCCGCCTCCGCTGGGAAATCACGCCCCAGCCGGAAGATGAAACCCTGCTCATCCTGCCCTCCGGTCCCGCAGACGTCATTCCCGCCTGGAAAACCGCGCTCATCGCTCTGGCAAACAGCGCCACCCGCCGGCTCTGGATCGCCACGCCCTACTTCGTCCCGGACGAGGGGGTCATGGCCGCCCTGCAGGCGGCGGCTCTGCGGAATGTGGACGTGCGCATCCTGCGCCCGGAGCGGGCAGACCATATTCTGGTGAAACTGTCTTCCTTTACCTTCCTTCGGGACCTGGACACATACGGCATCCAGCTCTGGGCCTATCAAAAGGGGTTCCTGCATCAGAAAGTAGTTCTGATGGACGATGACATAGCCACCGTGGGAACCGCCAATCTGGACAACCGTTCCCTGGCCCTGAACTTTGAAATCACCGCCGTTATCCATTCCCCCTCCGCCTGCGCGGAGGTAAAAGCCATGCTGGAGCAGGATTTTTCCTCCTCCAAAAGGGAATCCCTGGCGGATTACAACAACAAATCCCTGGGCTTCAAAATGCTCTGCAACCTGGCGCGACTGACGGCCCCCGTCCAGTAGTTCTTCCGGCGAATCCGCTGTTGTATGCTTGACCTGCAAGGGAGGCTGTGAGAAAATCACCCTCCAGAAGCCACCTCTTCAATTTTTAACAACAGTTAACTAAATAATGAATCCTGTTACATTCAATTGCACCGTTCTGCGCGACGGGCATCAATCCCTGGCGGCAACACGCATGAAGACGGCAGACATGCTGCCCATCGCCCCCATTCTGGACTCCATGGGCTTCAGCGCCCTGGAAACCTGGGGCGGCGCCACCATCGACGCCGGGCTGCGCTTCTTGAAAGAATGGCCTTTCGACCGGCTGGACGCCCTGAAAAAAGCGGCCCCCAAGACGCCGCACATGATGCTGCTGCGCGGCCAGAATATCGTGGGCTACACCAACTATGCGGACGACGTGGTGGAAGCCTTTGTCGCCATGAGCGCCAAGCACGGCATGAACATCTTCCGCATTTTCGACTGCGTGAACGACCCGCGCAACATGGAAACCTCCATCCGCGCCGCCAAGAAAGCCGGAGCGCAGGCCCACGGCACCATCTGCTACACGACTTCTCCCGTGCACACCACGCAGACTTTTGTGGACATGGGGCGGGAACTCGCGGATATGGGAGCGGACGCCATCGTCATCAAGGATATGGCCGGCCTCATTCCTCCGTATGTCACCCAGGAACTCGTCAGCGCTCTGAAAAAGGACCTGAACATCCCCGTCTGGATCCACACGCATGACACCGCCGGCCTCGGCGCATCCACTTACCTCAGCGCCATTGATGCCGGAGTGGACGCGTGCGATGTCTCCATCTCCCCCTTCGCCAACGGCACGGGCCAGCCGGACTGCCTGCGCATGCTTGCCCTGCTGAACGGCAATCCCCGCAAGCCGGATTACGACGCGGACAAGCTCATTGAAATCTCCGAAATGCTCAAACCCGTCTATGAAAGTCTGGGCAAATTCGCCTCCCACCGCAACGAAGTGGTGGACTCTGACACGCTCCGCTACCAGGTGCCCGGCGGCATGCTTTCCAACTTCCGCACCCAGCTCAAGGAACAGGGCATGGAAGACAAATTTGAGGAAGTATTCGCGGAAATCCCGGTAGTCCGCAAGGCCCTGGGCTGGATTCCGCTGGTGACCCCCACCTCCCAGATCGTAGGCGTGCAGGCGATGCTGAACGTCAAGTTCGGCCGTTGGAAGAACATCACCCCCCAGGCGGCGGACATTGCCCTGGGCTACTACGGCCGCACCTCGGCTCCCGTGGACCCGGAAGTGCAGAAACTCTGCGCGGAAAAGATGGGCAAGGAACCAATCACCTGCCGTCCGGCGGACCTGATCAAGCCCGGCATGGAAGACCTGCGCAGGAAGCTTGCGGAAAAGGGGCTCCCCACGGACGACGAACACTGCGTCATCTACGCCATGTTCCCGCAGCAGGTGGAAGACTTCTACAAAAAGCCGGAACCTAAGGAAGAAGCCCCCGTGCAGGTGAACACCGCTCCCGCCGCGGCTCCGGCGGCCGCGCCGTCCATGACCGTCATTGACAACGGCATCACCGCCCGGGTGAGCGGCCCCTCCGGTTCCCGTGACCTGACCATCATCATCAACGGCCAGTCCCACTCCGTGAAAGTGGAACGCATCGGCTAAAATCTCCGAAGCATCTGCTCAAACCGTTTGCGGGCAGTTCCCTTCATGGAGGGGACCGCCCGCTTTGCATGAACGTCCCTGCTTCTTATTCAACCTCTCTGTTTTCCCGAGAAGAAGGGCTTACGCCGCCAGCCAGAAGGCACGGGCATCCTGCCTTCTGATTTCATCCATATTCAGATATCTGGTTTTCAATAAATGGGCGTTTTGGTGCCCCATCTCCCATTGCAATCCGGCATAATCCCGGAATTCCAGCGCGTGGTAACTGGCAAACGTGTGTCTTAATATATCCTGCACCCATGGCCGGCAGTTATTCCAGCCGGCGCGGGCACGCACCAGCCGCCACTTGCGTTCCCATCCTGCCGGGCACAATGGTTCTTCCCCGGAATGATTCCGGAAAGCCCGCAAATACTGCAACGCTACCGGCCGAAGGGTCACCCGCCGCGCCCCTCCCGTCTTGGAATGCCGTGCCGGAATGAGCGCCGCTTTTTCTTCCAGCCTGATATGCCGGAATTGGAGCCTTCTGACCTCCTGCGGACGCACTCCGGCATACAGCATCAGCGCAGCTGCTGGCAGACACTCGCCACCGCACACCTCCTGTGCTGCCGTCATCAGCCTCCGGCACTCCTCCGGCGTCAGCACAGGCACTCTTCTTTCCTTCACATGCGGACACGGCGTCTCCGCTGCCGGGTTCTTCCCCGCCCATCCCCTGCGGCAGGCAAAAGCACATATTCCGTGTAGGATGATGCGAGCCTTGCGCCGTCCGCTGGCCGTCGGGAATATATTCAGGATGCGCTGGCAATCTTCCCGCCTCAGGCTCCGCATCATCTTATGTCTCAGGTCCGGCCACGCCTTCACCATCCGCGCCGTAACGTACCGGATTTCTTCCAGCGTGCGTCGCCGCCGATGCGCCCGGGCTTTCAGGGACTCCGCCACGCAAACGGAAAAACTGACCGTCTTTTTCATCGCTTTCCATTCCTTAATCCCCAGCTCCACGCATTGCAGCCGCCCGGACATCCCGGTTGAAACACCCCGGAGCAACCGCGCCATGACCATTATTTCCGCAGCCTGCACGCGTTTTTTACGCATCCAGCAAATGAGCAGGGCTTCTTCTTCCATCAATTCCTGTTGAGTCATGAAGAAAAGATAGGAAAACGGATAGGCTATCCGCATCAAGTATAAAACGGTCAGAGCAATAAAAAAAGATAAGGAAACAAAAACGTAACGGCAATACTCATTCATTGACTAAGTACACAAATACTTGCGCCTTTGCTCTTTCTCCAAAGAAAATCAATCTATACAAATCTTGCGGATAGCCTATCCGTGCGAAAAGAGAGGCGTCATGTCGCCCAATCCTCAAACTCCTTCTCAGATTAAATCCCGTAAACGGGTAATGGATCACGGAGAAGTATTCACCCCTGACTGGCTGGTGAATGACATGCTCAATCTGGTGGCGCATGAAGCGGAACGCATTGACAGCCGCTTTCTGGAACCGGCATGCGGAGAAGGCGCCTTTCTGGCCCCTATCCTGTTGAGGAAGCTGGCAACCGTCCGCCGGCAATACGGCAGTTCCCCGGCGGATTATGAGTTCCGCGCCGTGCTGGCTCTCATGTCTATCTATGGGGTGGAACTGCTGGCGGATAACGTCCGCGCCTGCCGGGAACGTCTGCAGACCCTGTGGCTGGCGGAATATGAACGGCGTTTAAAACGTCCGCCCTCCGCGGAATGCCAGAAAACCGTCCACTTTGTCCTGGAACGCAACATTCTTAACGGCAACGCCCTGAGCATGAAAAAAGTAGATGCTTCCGCCCAGGATACTCAGGAGCCTATCCTCTTTTCCGAATGGTCCGCCGTGGGCGGCGCCCTCATCAAACGCCGGGACTTCCGGCAAGATGAACTCCTGCGTGATCAAAACGCCCGGACTTCCCTGGAACAGGCGGAAGGGGAACTTCCTCTGGAATACGTACCCAAATACCCGGTACGTGAGTTCCCCCCCATGGATTACCGCAAACTGCCGGAAGCGGAATCATGAACAATAACATCCATAACCCTGACGTATTGAGCTGCCTGGCCAATCTTTCCAGTGACGAGGTGTTCACGCCGCCGGAGATTGCCAACGCCATGCTGGATTTGCTCCCGCAGGAGCTTTTTTCCGACCCTTCCGTTACCTTTCTGGACCCCTGCTGCAAGAGCGGCGTCTTTCTGAGGGAGATTGCCAAAAGGCTCAACAAGGGGCTGGAAGCTCACCTCCCAAACCGGGAGGAGCGCCTGGAACACATTTTCAGAAATCAGCTCTTCGGCATCGCCATTACGGAGCTGACATCCCTTCTCGCCCGCCGCGGAGTGTATTGTTCCAAATACCCCAATGGGCCTTACTCCGTCGTTCGTTTTGACAATGCTGACGGCAACATCCGCTACAAACACATCACACACACCTGGAGGGGCGGCAAATGCGTCTTTTGCGGTGCCTCTCAAGCCGCCTATGGAGAGCAGGCACGAAAAGAGGGGCTGGAAAGCCACGCTTACGAATTCATCCACGCCAACAATCCGAATAACCTGTTTCCTATGAACTTTGATGTCATCATCGGCAATCCCCCTTATCAACTTGATGATGGAGGCAACGGAGCAAGTGCCAAGCCATTATATCATTTATTTGTTGAGCAAACGATGAAACTTAAACCGAAATATTTGTCTATGGTCATCCCTGCAAGATGGTATGCTGGAGGAAAGGGTTTGGATGACTTCCGAGCAACTATGCTCGGTCAAAAACATATAAGAAAACTTGTAGATGTTACCAATAGTGCAGACTGCTTCCCTGGTGTAAATATTGCAGGAGGAATCTGCTATTTTCTTTGGGATAACACTTATTCGGGAGACTGTGCCGTTGTTAACATAAAGGAGGGAGAATGCACTTCAGAGAATATTCGCTCCTTGGATGAGTTTGATTACTTTGTTCGTAGCAACCTTGCATTAACGATCATTAGAAAGGTTCTAGCAAGTAAAGATAAACTTATGAACAAAGTCGTTTACTCTCGTAATTATTTCAATCTACCAACTACTGTTAGTGGTTCTAATGAATTCGGGATTAATACTATTAAAATTCTTACCTCCAAAGGGTTCATCTATCTGCACAAAAATACTGTGACAGATAAGGAAAGTATCCTTGATAAATATAAAGTCATTATCACCTATGCCATGTCTGGTGGTAATAAGCCTACATCCGAAGGGAATTATCAAATATTATCTTCATTACGCATTCTCAACCCAAAAGAAGCCTGTACTGAAACATACCTTATTTTGGATGTGTTTGAGAAAAAGCAGGAAGCAGAAAACCTTGTTTCTTTCATGTCCAGTAAATTTGCTCGTTTCCTGCTGTTACAGGCTCTTTCGTCCATTCATATAACAAAAGATAAATTCTGTTTTGTCCCTTATGTCGGTTTTGAAAAACCTTGGACAGATGAAATGCTATATTCGAAGTATTCTCTAAAAAGCGAAGAAATAGACTATATTGAGAAATTGATTAAACCTATGGAGATTGGAGGGTAACCCACGTGGCAATTGAGTTTTTTACACAAAGAACTATGGAAAACAGCGATCGTTTCTTTAAACAAAGAACGAATGCGCGGCCAATGATTTATGCCTATGAGGACGCCAGCTATCCCGGTTGTCTGAAAGTGGGGTACACGGCGGTGGATGTGGAAAAACGCGTAGCGCAGCAGTACCCTACCTTGAGGCCGGAAGGGAAGAAACCCTACCGGGTTATCTTCGCGGAACCGGCTCTGTATGAAGACGGAAGCAGCTTTACGGACCATGCCGTACACCGGATGCTGGAGAAAAAAGGCGTGGAGGGAGTGGGCGGGGAATGGTTCCGCTGTACGGAGAAAGAAATCAGGGCGGCATGGCTGGCGGTGCGCACCCGGACGGCCAACATGGAAAACCGCACCAGGGATTTTACCATGCGCCCGGAACAGGCGGAAGCCGTGGAGCGGACGCTGAACTACTTTAAAGCGGAACGCGCGGATGGACGCACGCCGCGTTTTCTGTGGAACGCCAAAATGCGCTTTGGCAAAACCTTTGCCGCTTACCAGCTGGCACGGCGGTTGAACGCGCGCCGGGCGCTCATCCTGACCTTCAAGCCGGCGGTGCAGACGGCGTGGAAGGAAGACCTGGAAACGCACCTGGACTTTGAAGGCTGGCAATTCATCTGCCGGGAACAAGGGCCGGACGCCCAGCCCATTGACGAGCAATACCGGCAGGTGGACGCCGGACAGCCTATTGTGTGCTTCGGCTCTTTTCAGGACTTTCTGGGGGTGAATAAGGAAACGGGCGGCATCAAGCCCCAGCATGAATGGGTGCGGGAAATCAACTGGGATCTGGTTATCTTTGACGAATACCACTTTGGGGCGTGGAAGGAAAACGCCAAAGCTCTGTTCCTGATGGAGGATGAGGAAGAAGAATACAACACCGCGCCCCCGGAAACCAACACCGGCAATGTCTGCGATGAACAGGATCTGCCCATCACTGCGGACCACTACCTGTACCTTTCCGGAACGCCGTTCCGCGCCCTGAACTCCGGCGAGTTTATTGAAGAACAAATTTACAGCTGGACGTATTCCGATGAACAGCGCGCCAAGGCTGCCTGGCAGGGGGAAAATAACCCGTATGCCGCCCTGCCGCGCATGGTGCTGCTTACCTACCGCGTGCCGGAGGACATCCGGCAAATCGCTCTGGGGGGAGAGTTCAACGAATTTGACCTGAACGTCTTCTTCCAGGCGGAAGGGAAAGGGAATAAAGCCCGTTTTATTCATGAAGAATACGTCCAGAAATGGCTGGATCTGATCCGCGGCTCCCATCATGCCGCGGCGACGGATGAGCTGAAGCTGGGCGGCAAAAAGCCCCCCATGCCTTACTCGGATACCCGGCTGATGAGTTTGCTCAACCATACCCTGTGGTTTCTGCCGGATGTGGCTTCCTGCCACGCCATGAACAACCTGCTGCAACAACGTCAGAATACCTTTTACCACGACTATCAGGTCATCGTCTGCGCCGGACCGGAAGCCGGCACGGGGGCGAACGCCCTGCCGCCCGTGTTGAAGGCCATGGGCGGCAATCCGCTGGAAAGTAAAACCATTACGCTCTCCTGCGGCAAATTGACCACGGGCGTTACCGTCAAGCCCTGGGCCGGCATCTTCATGCTGCGCAATCTCTCCAGCCCGGAAACCTACTTTCAGGCAGCCTTCCGGGTGCAAAGCCCGTGGACGGTGGACAGTGATCAGCCGGGGAAAAAAGAAATCGTCAAACCCAACTGCTACGTCTTTGACTTTGCCCTGGACCGCGCCCTTAAGCAAATAGCTGACTACAGCTGCCGCCTGAACGCCAACCCGGGCAATCCGGAAACCAAGGTGAAGGAGTTCATCAGCTTTCTTCCCGTGCTGGCCTACGACGGCAGCGCCATGAAACAGGTGGAAGCTGCGGAAATACTGGATATGGCCATGGCGGGAACCAGCGCCACCCTGCTGGCCAGACGCTGGGAAAGCGCCCTGCTGGTCAATGTGGATAACGTCACCCTGCAGCGCCTGCTTGCCAGCCGGGAAGCCATGGATGCCCTGATGAGCATTGAAGGCTTCCGCAATCTGAACAGTGATCTTGAGACCATTATCAACAAATCAGATGCCGTCAAAGGAATGCGCAAAGGAAAAGACGATCTGACCCCTAAGGAAAAAAAAGACCTCTCACAGGAAGAAAAGGAAATCAAATCCCTGCGCAGGCAGATACAGCAGAAACTGATCAAATTTGCCGCCAGAATCCCCATCTTCATGTATCTGTCAGACTTCCGGGAATACTGCCTGAAAGATGTGATCACCCAACTGGAGCCGCATCTGTTCCGGAAAGTAACCGGGCTGACGGAAAAAGATTTTGAACTGCTCGTCAGCCTGAACGTCTTTAATGAAGCTCTGATGAATGATGCCGTGTACAAGTTCAAACGGTATGAAGACGCCAGTCTTGTTTATACGGGTATCAATCGCCACGCGGAGGAAAACGTGGGGCTGTACGCTACCGTCCTGAGCCGGGAAGACTATGAAATGATGGCCGGGGCCCAGCAGGATTCCATGGCCGGCGCTGTAGAGGAAAAAGCCCTTCCCTCCCCAACGGCGGATGACCGCATCGCCTGCCGTCCGGAAGAGGAAGAAGAGGAACCTCCGCCCGCTCCGAACGTGCGTATTCGTAAAGGGACGTTCCTTACCCACCGGGAATACGGCACGGGCATTGTAGTAAAGTTGGACGAATCCTCCGGCCGAATGACCGTAAAATTTGGCGAAGAGAAAAAACTCTTCCCCTACCCGCGAAGCCTGGAACAAGGGAAACTCATTCCTGCTGAGAAGGCAATCCCGGAAAAAGAGGGGAATTAACCTCTCCATAAAAACAGGAGGGAGCGTCCCTTACTGTTCATGGAGCCGCATCATCTTAAACTCCCGTTTAACGGTACGGACGACGCGCCAGAGCAACAGCACCGCCGCTACGGACAGGCCGATGATGAATCCCGTCCAGATGCCGCGCGCTCCCATGGCCGGGACAATCCAGTCCGTACGGGCGAGGATGTAGCACGCCGGAAATCCTACCATCCAATAAGAGAAGAACGTAATGAAGGTAATGGACGCCGTGTCCCGGAATCCTCTCAGAACCCCGACGGAAAGCACCTGCAAACAGTCCGGAAGCTGGTAGGCCGCCGCCAGAACCAGCAGGACGGAAGCCGTGCTGACAATCAGCTCCGAGTCATTGTACAGGTGCACAATCTGCTCGCGGAACAGGGTGATGCCTCCAAAGGTGCACAGACAGATGGTGAGCACCAGCACGTAGGAGGACAGAATGGCGGATCTGGTGCCTGC
>ULSC01046401.1_pt1 | contig 31021 bp, 39 predicted proteins | sample 1955981 | NCBI WGS metagenome assembly ULSC01 (sample SAMEA4835698, study PRJEB28245) | human gut metagenome | biome: gut microbiome; material: fecal sample | place: Denmark | collected 2008
GCAGACCAATTACCATAAACTTTAGCACCAGCAGATTGTGTTATAGTAATAGACTTAGAAACACTATTGCTAGTAGCAGTAATAGTTATACTACGACTATTTGTTGTAGTATTGTTACTAGCAGTAACAGTTTTACCACTTAAAGTAAATCCACCACCACCACTTCCTGCACTAAGACTTGGAGTAGCAGTTTCAGTATCAGTATGTGTAGTACCAACTCCATTCCAAGTCCAAGTACGAGAACGACTAGCATTAGTAGTTATCGTAGATGAACCACCACTTGCAACTATCGTTTGCGTGCTTGCCGAGATAGAAACAGTCCAAGCAGACCACGCTGAATACACTTTTGCGCCTGCCTGCTGCGTTATCGTAACCGTTTTGGACAATCCTACATAACTAGCTGTAAGTGTCGCTGAACGGGCTGAAACGCTTTCGTTTGATGTAAATTTTATTTGATTTCCACTAAGACTAGCACTACCACTAATACTAAGAGTAGGAGTAGCAGTTTCACTATAAACAGTACCAGTGTTATTCCATTTATAAGTTCTACGGGCAATATTAGCTGTAACTGTTCTAGTACCACCTTTAGCTTCAACACTAGTTCCATCAGTTTGTAAATCTAGTACCCAATCAGTATAAACTTTAGCACCAGCAGCTTGATTTAAAGCAGCACTAACTTCTTTAGTTTGTTTATTTTCTAAAGTAAATATAACAGTTAAAGTTCCACTTTTAGCATTAGTAGATTCATTATTAGGTATAGTTAATACATTATTACTTATACTACCTAAAGTAGTAGAACTAGTAAAACTAGCAGTAAGATTAACAACAGTTTCAATCCAAGTTCCAGCATAAGTAGAACCCTTGGTTATACTCCCCGTGGAGGATGCATAGTCAGTTCTTTTATATCCACTCTTAACAGAACTAGTAGGAAGTTTTAAATCATAACTTCCACCTGTATTTGCAATAGCACTATCAACTACTGTTAATGTACTAGTATTATATATACTAGCTTTACTACCTTTAAACGTAACAGTATAACTATCTTTAGCTTCTGTATCGTCAATTAATACAACTAACTTACCATTAGTTATAACTCCTTTTTCTATTCCATCAAATAAAACTTTAACTCCATCAGTAGGAAAAGTAACAGTATAAGAAATAAATCTTTGTTCCCATTCTAATTCTACATTATGAGTTATAGGTAAATAACCACTATTACCACTAACAGTTTGAGATTTATAATGTTCAGCAGTAATAGTAGCAGTATAATCAGTCTTAACAGGAATAGTAAATACAAATTTAGTATTGTTTTCACTTATAACAGGAATATAACCATTAATAGTAACAGTTCCGGAAACATTCAATTTAAAAGTAATAGTAATTTCAGTATTCTCAGGATAAACAAGTTTAGAGCCTTGATATATTTCAAATACATCTATACTACCAAGTTTAATATCATGTATTCCAATATCTCCTTGATATATACCCATAAATTAAGCTTCTGATTTAACTATATAAGTAGTATTGTTATCTTTTTGAGCAATAGCAGCATACTGAATAGCAGTACCAATCCATATTTTAGGATTAACTATTGGTTCAATAGTAAGATTAGATAATCTATAAAGAGTTTGGTCAACTATTTGAATAGTATTATAAGTATAAGCACCTTTATTGTTAATAGTAATATGCCCTATATATGTATTTGCGACCCATACTATTACAACTACATTTCCACTATATCTAAGACTAAAATTTCCAGCACCATTATAAAATACAGAATTAGGATTACAAATAGCAGTAACAAAATTATCAAAATTAGTAAATATATTATTTATAGCAGCTAATACTTCTGAATCATCAGCACTATCAAGTACTTTATTAATTATTGTATCAATATTATATCTATTAATAATTGAATTACTATTTATAGCTACAAAAGTATTAATACTTTTTGTTTCTTCACCTCCAACTCTAGCTATACCTTTATCCCAACTTAAATCAATTTTATTAATTCCACCATTAGAAAAATAAGTAATTGTAGCACTAATATCGTTACTGCCTATAACAATTCTATCAAAATTAACTCTATTATTATTATTATCAACAGCAATAATACTTCCGCCTTTTAATAGTATTTCTTTTACTTCATCAAAAGTTTTATCGCAAGTAAATTCTTTTTGTTCACTAGTATATATTCCAGTAGGAACAGTTATAACTACACCATAAACAGGAATAAATCCTTCAGGAGTATTTTTTCTTTCATATAATTGTTGATTAATATCTTGCATAACTTTATAAACTTTAAATGGTGGCACTTATTCAGTACCACCATAATTAATATTAAGTTGTTTTCTTTTTAATAACAAGTTCATAACCAGCAGGAATTAAAGCTTTAATAGCATTGGCAATAGCTTTATCAACTTCAGCTTTAGTATAAGTATTTTCTACTGTTGGAACATCATTAAACTTATTATTAATTTCTTCTTTAGTATAAACATTATTTTTAAGTTCATTAATCTGATTAGGTAAAGTTTCATCAAGTTTAACTTTATCAGCAGCAGACATAGCACCATTAGCAGTTTTACTAGCATTATTTAAAACAAGACCAACAGGAGATGGAGTATTATATAGATTTGTATCATTATTTTTAATAGATTTACTATATATAATTTTAAGTCCTTCTGCTGTTTGTTCAACTCTATCTAGTCTACTAACAAGTTCATTAGATAAACTATTGACAATATCAGTAGTTTTCTTACCTTTACCACCATCATAAGCAGTACCTGTAACTTCACCTAAAGCTAAAGTTTCAGATATAACTGAATATTTAGTGCCAGACCAACGATAAGTCTTACCACTATGTTCAGTACCTTCGCTTATATCAACGTAAATCTTACCTTTTTCAGGAGTATAATATACAGGAGCATCTTCTATATATTTCTCAGCAAAATGAGTTTCATCAACATAATATCCCTCAAGAACATCATCAACATAACTAGGTAATTGACTTGATGGAACTTTACCATCTCCATCAAGACTAGCAATACCATTTGCTACTCCTCTTTTAGCCTCAATAACTTCATTACAGAATCGAATAATCTTTTCTTTAATAAGAGGATAATTATCTATATTACTAAAGATATGTTCAACTGTAGATTCAACCTTATTCTCAATAACAACTTTAAGATTAGGATGATTATCAATATTATCAAAGATATTTTCTATATTACCTTTAATAACATTAAGTAATTCAGTAAAATTATTAATATGTTCAAATATATAAGTAACTCTAGCTTCTACTTTAGTTTCAATAAGATTCTTAAGAATAGGAAATCTATCAATATTATTAAATATATATTCAGTTCTACTATTTACAGCATTATTAATACATGTAACAAGAGCAGGATAATTATTAATATTAGCAAATATATTCTTAACACAATTACAAACTAAATCAGAAAGAATACCAATAAGTTCAGGATAATTATTAATATTATTAAATATATAATCTACTCGTTCATTAACATTATTCTGAATAGCTTCTTGTAATTCTGGATATTGACCTATATTCTTAAATATATCAACTACTTTATCAACAGTATTATTAATAATAAGATTCTTAATATTAGGATAACTATCAATATTATCAAATATATTATTAATAGTAGTTTCTACATAAGAATTAATAGCATTAGTAATAAATTGACTAAGAGCAGGATAAGAAGAAATATTATTAAAGATGGTTTCAGTCCATTGTTTAATATCTTGATTAAATATCTCTTTAAGTTCAGGATATTCATTAATATTATTAAATATATCTCTAATAATAATAGGCAAACTTTCAACTGTACTATTCTTAATAATTTCAACTAGTTTAGGATAATTATTAATATTATTAAACACATTAATAACAAACTCGTTAATAAAACTAGTAATAACATCAAGAAAATCTTTATAATCACCTATATTAGTAAATATTTCTTCAAGAGCTTCAGACAAATCTTTAATAACAGTATCAAAAGACCATCCTTCCCAATTGTCAGGATTAGTCCAAGCTTCATCACTAATATCATCACTATTATATCGTTGTGTCCAATTAATATTAGTTGCATCACGATAAGTAATAATATATCCTTTACGACGATAAATTTTATCAAGTTTATTAACAGTATTAGCAAAAGTACCTTCCCAAGTTAAATAAACACTATTACAAGCAGCAAGTATTCTATCAAGTCTAGTACCAGTTAAACCATCAAATACAGCTTGTATAACAGTTAAAGGATATATATTATATCTAGTATCATTTTCTTCACAATACTTATCTAGTATATGAATTGGCATATTGCCCTCTTTATCACATTGAACTTTACTAGGGTCAAAAGATTGACAATTAGTACCAACAAAAACATTTTCTTCTTCAGCCATAATTACCAAGGATTAGAAACACGTTTAATATAATGTAAAGCAACAGTAGGTAATAGTTTATTAATAGCAAGATAATTTCCTGTCCAATTATCTGTACTAATTTGTGTCCACACCATTTCACCATTTCTACTAATATTAGGTCCAGTCATATACCAATTGGTCTTTTTATTAATATTTAAATCCCAATAACTAGTTTTAGTAGTACCATAAGGATAAGTATTTCTACAATCTTGATCCAAAGATCTACCATGATCATTTGCTCGCCAGTTACTAGGAACTACAACATGATGATTACCATCACCACATTTACCAGAACTAGCGGCAATTGCATGTTGATGTAATGGTAAATTAGTACCATCAATATAAAAACCGTAAGCTCCAATATTTAAACCAGGAGTAGCAGGGTCATAAGTATCACCTACATTTTTAAGAACAGTACTCCAATCAAGAGTATTTTGTTTAGGATTATTATAAATATTAATACCACCACTTATATGACCCATAACAAAACGTCCTTGTGCAGCAGTATAAACTTCCCAACCATTAGGAGGAGTTGAAGTATCCCAAAGCATAATAGAACCAATAGGAACAACGGCAGCAATCCAAGCTTGAATTTGACTAGCAGCAACTCCACCACCTTGTCCACTTCCACCACCTTGTCCAAATCCTTCTCCAACTAATTTATTTTTAATATCAGTATAGAGAGAATTAAAATCTACATCAAGTCTACTAGGTTTAGTTTCACTGTCTGCAAATTTATTCATAACAAGATATTTACCTGTTCTAGCTTCACCAAGTTGAGTAACAGACATGACATTATGAGTGCCATCTCCACCAGAACCACCACCTCCTTCAAGACCAGCAATAATATCATTAATTTCTTGCTTAGTATAATAATTATTAAGTATAGAATTAATAATATTACGTACTTCTTCTTCGGTTAGTCCACCACCGCCAGAACCTCCACCGGCAGCATTAATAGTAATAGTACCATCATCATTTTCAACAAAAGTAATATTAGTACCAGCTTTAATCTTATTTTTAAACATTGATACATAATTACTTTCAAAATACTGTTTATACTCATTACTAATATTACTACCATTTTGGTTTATTTTATTAAGAATCTCTTCAATCTTATTATTAATATATTGTTCAAGATTATTAATACTACCTTCTATACTACTATTTAAATCTCCAATCTTATTATAAATATCTTCAAATTTAGCATTATATTCAGTAATAAGATTATTAATTCTAGTGTTAATATCAGTTATATCTTGTTGTAATTTAGATATTTGTTGGTCATGAATTTCAAGATGGTCATTAATCTTTTTAAGTTCTGCAAGAAGCCAAGCATAAAACTTTTCCATCTCTTCTCTTAACTTCTCTAAGAAAGCTTCAAATTCAGCACGAGTAAGATATACAGATAAATCAAAACCCATACTTACCCATTTTTCACCATCCCAAAACCAATAAAAATCATTAGTATAAACTCCACCCCAACCAACAATTTCAACTTGTTTATTATCTTCACCTAAATCAAGAGGATGATAAAGTATTTGACCAACAGCCCAATTTCCATCAAGAGATATAGATTCTTTATCAAACATATCTTCTTGACGATAATTACTAAGAAGTCTACATTGATTTAATTTAACTGCACCATCATACATTCTACCACCTCTCCAAAGAATAATACTATTATCTGGAAGTTCAATAGTTTGTCCAGCTAAACAATAATCATATTGAAGTATATAAATAGTATTAGGCTCGTTAATCATATCTTGAGTAAGAGTATTAACACCACTAATCATATTCTTACGAAGATATTTACGAGCCTTTCCACTATAATCATTTGTATTATAGTCTTTATCTGCAAATTTAAGAAGATTATCAACAACAGTTAAATCTTCTTCATCAGCTGCATTAGTAATCTGTGAAGCAGTAAACATTTGTTTAACAGATTCACTAAGCATTCCAGGAGTAATCTGACCTTCAAGTATTTGAACAGCATTATCTTCAAAATACTGTTTAAGTACTTGTGCCATATAATTAACTACAACATTACGACGAAGATAATTATCTTGAATATTAATACCAAATTCATCAGCAACTGCGCGTTCTGCAATCGCTCTTGGAAACATACCACTAAATGATTCTACAAATTTAGAACCAATTTCAGAATCAGCTTCAAGATGCCATTTCTTTGCATTAGTAACAGGAGTTATTTCATCAAGAATATAACTCTTTTTAGTTTCAATAACATAAACTTCACAGCCTACTCCAATCTGTTCCCAAGTAAGAGCATCTCTATCTTCCATTGTAGATACTACAATTCTAGCAGCTTTAAGACCTCTTTGAACAACAGCAATAAGTTCTAGTATTTCTTTCTTGAAAGTTTCATAATCAATAACTAAATCTTCTCGAAGTTTAGCAATAGGCTGCCAATACTCTTCATTAGATAAAGGAATACCAGCAGGAACAGCTTTACGAGATATATAGCTAGCATAGAAACCGTCATGAACTATACATAGTCTTTCATAAGGTCTATCATTCCATTGACCATTACAAGTAAGACTAACTTTACCAAGTTCTTCTTCTATTGTTTTCATACGTTCTCTAGGTTTACTAAATTCATAGTGTAGACCCCCCGTAGAGGATGGAACACATTCACATTATTCATTATCATAATCAACATCACTAAGACTATAAGTTTCATTATATTCTTTGCCTTCTTCTTTCTTCTCCCAAAGTTTACCAGTTTCAGGGTCAACATAAAATTTAGGAGCATCTCCACAACTAACTATTGCATGAATTTTACCTTCTTCATCAACAGGAAGCGTAATAGAACCACTATACTGAACTTGTTCACTACCTTCATAAATAATATTAAGTTGACCTTTAATATATTTAAGAAGAGTTTCAGCAAGTTTATCTTGACCAAGTTGATATGCTGCCATAGCAGATTGAAACATATTCCAGCAAGTAACAATATTTTTATTATTACCTTTACAAGTAGCAGAACAATCATTAAGCATATCAAGTCCATATTGTGCCATAAGAACTAATAGTTTATGATAAACACAAACATATTTGCTAGGAACAGTCATATAAACATATTGAGGACTAATCTCAACTTGTTCAGTTCCATCAGCTTTTACATAGACACCATTAACATAATTATCATCTATTTGTTCACTCATTCTATCATCAAGTTATTGTATGAATTAATAATTGATTTTTGTTGCTCATCAGAAAGCAATTCTAAGGCTTCTAGTGCTTGAATTAAAATTTGTCCTTGTGTTAGCTTGCACCAATTTTTTTCGTTCAATGGGAAGCCTAATTCCGCTATTCTCACCTGTTTTTCAGCCATGCTTGCGATACGCAATTGCATCTCTTTCGATAGCTGTTTTGGATTATTAATATAACCTCTTATCATAATACCATCTTATTTAAATGCCTTATTAATAATATAAGCAGTATAAACATTAACTCTAATATCAATACGTTTATTAAACGCAAGAATACGTTGATTAGAATCAAGATTTTTATTATAGACAATATTTATAATATCACTATAAATATCTTCTTTCCATTCTTCTTTCATATAATGACTAAGATAATCTTCATCACCACGATACATATTAAGTTTAGAATAAGCATCATAATAAACACTATTAACTAAATGTCTAGCGTTATATTCTATTTGGTCACGATTATTATCAATATTATTAGTAATAATAGTTGAAGCAACAAACTTTGCACATTCCGAAGCTGCATTAACTATAGTAATAGAAATAACAGCTTTAGATTTTTCTCTATCTTTTTCAATAATATCTCTAGTAACTATATTAAGAAGTTTGGCAATATCATCTAAAGGATTTCTTTTGTTATTATCAATTATCTTATTAATTATAAGATAAATAACAATAACAATACCGGGAATAAGACCTTGTTCAAAGGCATTTTGAATTAATTCCATTTTTTATAGATACAAGAATAGGGACTATCAGTATCAACACTAATGCTAATACCAATAGCCCCTATTCGATTAATATTACCTAATATTTACCTAATCGAGTCGGGTAATAGGTTATGCTTTTTCTTCAGTAGCAATAGCTTTAAGGATAGTTTCAACAGTTGCAATAGCAGTAGCTCCAGTAGGGAACGCTATTTGTACAATCTGATGAACAACTTCATCTCTAGTTTTCATTTCACGTGGAACAGCAAAACGAAGAGTAAAGATAGTATATCCAGCATCTGCACTATCAGGTTGCTTCAAAGGATTAATAGGATATGCAGGATACAGTTCAGTATAAGTATCACGGTAAGTATATTCAATACCTGCATCAGCAGCAGCCTTATTAGCTAAATCAGTAATATAAGCAGCGTCACCATAAGCAGGTAAACCGTGAGCTGTAACTGTAACAGCTATACCAACTAATTCATCAGCTCCAAGAATTTCATAATCAATACCTTTAGACTCAGCAGTTAGAGTGATTTTAGCATCAGCAACAGATGCTTTAATACCATGTCCAACAGTATTATTATTAATTTGGTTAGCTAATTTCTTTGCTACATCATTAGCAGTAGGATTAAGACCAGTATGAATGGTAGCAGTCCAACGATTACGTTCATTGAACTTTAATCCTTTTTTCACAATCATAATAGAATAATCAGAATAAGCATTTACATCTCCGATAGTAAGATTAGCAGAGAAAGTAGTAGCAGCTTGATAAACACCTTTAACAAAAGTAAGATGTTTCTTATAAGCTGGAAGAACTACTGGACCATTTGCTTCACGACCAAGATTAATGTAAAACTTATCGGTAATCTTAGTACCGTCAGCGTCAATCATTTCCTTGCCATTAGCAAGATAAGTAAAAGCAACCGCTCCAGCAGCAAGAGGTAAGCTCGCTCCATAAGCGACATTGTCCGCTAACAAAAACTGTCTCATTTTTAATTTAATTTAGAGTTTAACTTTGTTTATCAGCTCCATTAGAAGTAGCACCAATACTAGCAAGATAAATCTGTACTGCACGCATAACTATTTCCATATGTAAATAAGGAGGTAAATCACAATTAACCCAATCTTCTTCTCTATCTTCATCAAACTTAACTTTAGCAGGTTCTTTGATATAAAGATATTTAACTAATTGAGGTTTAACTGTATTATTACGTCCAGTATATATATCAACATTGATACCAGATTCATCTCCAAATATAGTAACTATCGGAGCATCTTTCGCAGCACGATTACAGAAATCTCTTAGCGTTTGACCTAAATCTTCAGCTTCAATAATTCTGCAATCATAAATTGTCTTGCCATTATAACTAACTTGAAAGCCTGTATATAGCATTATTCCGTCGCTATCAATATTAATTTTATAAGGGTCAACTTCTGTTCCACCACCTGTAATATCTCTGCCGTTAACAGTACCCGCTGTGTATAAAGTTCTAAGAGCATTAACAGGACTAATAGAAGCATTTTGTCGAGCAACCTTATCATTATAAGGAACAGGTCCAACGTTTTCTACTATTACATTTCTAGCTTTTTCAATTATAGCAGCATTAAGACAAATATCTATATCTTCCATGAGAATAGCACGAACGGTCTGCATACCCATCTGTTGTGCCAGTTCTCTGAACGTCACGTGCATCTCCCCAATGTTCATAATCAAATGTTTTTAAGTTTATTTTTATAAGCACTAACAAGAGCACTATTAGTAGGATTTTTAAACCATGTAACAGCTTCTTTAACATTAGCACCAATGAACTCACCATCAGGAGTAGTAATATTTTGATTATGAATTGCTCTGATAAATTCTCCACGAGAAATAAGAACCTCAATTAAAGATTTAATAGTAATATCTTTATCATTGCAAAGTTTATTAAACTTAGCAGGTTCATTTGTACTAAATTTATCAAGATGTGATTGTTTATCAACAGTATCCATAGCCATACCGTTAGGAATATTAATATTATTGGCAACACAGTATTGAATAAATACAGCATCAAACAAATCACTATTCGTGAGAAGTTTAACATAATTGCCTTTAGCAGAATTAATTTCCTGACGATGTTTAGCAAGACGCTCAGCTTCTCTTTGGTCATCTTTAAAATAAAATCTAATAGATGGGTCAGAATTAATAAGAGCAATATCTTTAGCTACATCTTTATATAATAAACAATGACGATAAATTAGATAATCATCAAGAACAATAGGATAACCATATTTATACTTTTCACTTTCAAGAAGATTTAACTTAGTAATTTTAGCTTCAAGAGCTTCTCTAAGTTCTTTAACTCCTTTACGGTCACTATTCATATAAGCAGTTTCAATAGCTTCTTCTTCGGCTCTAAAACGAAGATAATCTCGTTTACGATTCCAAAAGAAAGAAATATCAAAAGTCTTACCTAGTTCATCAACTGAAACACTAATATTATTAAGATAAGCCTTAACCCGTGAAATAAAGTTTTCATTATTAGGAGCAAGACCAATTAAAGCAGGAAAATAAGATTCAATCTCACCTTTATTAGAAGAAAGAGTACGAGAACTACGAACACAACTACCAATCTTATCCATTCGTTTAGGTAATGTTTTATCATTAACTCTACGATATAATGAATAATTAGTAACTAAATTAATAGTAATAGTTCGTTTTTCAGTATAAGGTTCATCAAGACTTTCATCTCTAAATCCTACTGTATTAGCAGGCTGTTTATCTACTCCATCCTCTACGGGGGGTATAACCTGTTTATCTGTATTTATATTAGAAGCAGCAGGAGTATTTTCTCCTGCTTTATTAGCTTCATTTACTTTGTTAAAATCCATATCTTAAATAGCTTCTTTTAAATGATTATAATACACATTTCAATAAGAACATCTTAGTGGTATTATCTACCTGCAAACCAATAGAGCCTTTAACTTCATAACGAGCCATATCAATTTCAGTAGCGGCATGATTAGTATTAGGCAATCCCCAGCAAGCAGGAATATCAGTCATACCTTCGATAACTTTAGCTTTATAAGCCTGTCCTTTTTGACGTACTATACGAACATTCTGATTACCTTTATAATTACTCATATCAATCAAAGCAGCTTGATGAGAAGTAATAGGCAAGCCAGTAGTAGGATGAATCATACCATTTTGCTTAGCAGCTTCAGCATCAGTACCCTTATCGAAATAAGCATTATGAATAACAGTAATGATATATCCATCTGGAGTTTTATACTTATTAAAGTAACGTCCATAAGAAAGACCATCACCATTATCTTGAATCATCTTTTCACCAAGAGGAGTAATAAATCCGTTTTCTTTAGCATCAGTTCTGATAGCCATTTCAAAGTCACGAATAAATCCTTTACCGCCCATAAGAGCTACATTCTTATCACCATCTTGAGTATCACGGTCAAGAACATCACCGATTGTACGTTCAAGTTTGTTAAGAGTCAGAACTTCACCATAAGTATCGTAGTTAGATTCACGACAAATTTCTAACATACCAGCAGTACGAGGAATAGGTTTACCATTATCATGGTCTTTCAAAGGAATAGTACCATCAGGTAAACGATTATATTCAGACTTCCACAAACGTTCTTCGTTCATTACTCTCATGTGCAAGTTGAACTGTCGCATCTCTTCGTTAATCCAAAGATTAGAAGTACCACCATTATCATTTTGGAATTGATATTGAGTAACAACATTAGCAAGATTACCAGCTATTTCTTTAGAATAACGATAAAACTCAAGTTGAGAAGTCATTCCAGCAGGACCCATAGTATTGCTTCTGTTACCTTTAGAATAAGATTCAGAAACAGTAGGAGCACTCATTGCCCAATACATACCTTTAGCCAACCATTGAGGGTCAACATAAGCATCAGGATTAGGAGAAGTAAGTTTCAAAAGATAAGCATAACCATAAGCAGATTCACCTAAGTCTTTCTGAATACGAACTTGAGTAACACCATCAGGAGCAGTAAGACCATGTTGTTCAATAAACCAATGAGTAGAGAAGTGAACTTCAAATTCACTACCATTTTGACCCGGTTTAGTAACAGCAGTATTAAAGTAAGTTACAAAGTCTGTAAACTTCATACGACCCATAGTTTTCCAAGTCCATTGTACAGTAGCAACATCTTTAATACCACGACTACCTTGACCTTCAGTAATAAAACTTAAAGGAAAACGGTCATCATCCATACCATAATTATAAGTCAGAAAACTATTAATTTCTTCTGGCTTTTGAAGTTGAAGATAAGCAATTGATTCTTCATTAGAATAACCTCTATCTTCATAACGAGTTTGTCCAATAACACGTAATGTTTTCATCTACAAATTTACTATTATGTTAATAACCAAAACGCTCATCTTTCAGAGCATCTTTTTTACTATCAGGTTTAGTTATTTTAATAGCTCCTTTTGTAGTTTTACGTTGACTAGCAGTAAGTTTCAACTTTTTAGCTTCTTTATCAGAAACAGCCATTTCTATCAAACTATCATAACCTTTACCTGTATATTTAAGCCAAGCCTTAAGCAGTTCTTCATCGCGTCTTTCAGCAGGAGATAACTTCATTAAATCATTTTCATAACGAGAAAGTCCTTTATCATCAACTTGATAAACATAATTGAAGAAATCTTCAGGAGTAGTAGAAATCTGTTTACCATTACGTTCAATAATAACAGTTTCGGGAATACGATAACCAGCAATTTGTCGTTTATCAATACATTCTTTAACTCCATTCCAAAATTCCACAAGTTGTTTCTCTTCTTCTGCTTTAACTCGCATAGCTTCTTTAGCATTAGCTTCACGCATTTCGTTATCAGCTTTCTGAAGAGCTTCAAGTTCTTCTTTAGCAACATTGAAAAGTTCATTACTATCTTTAAGATATTGAATATACTTATCAACATTACCACGACGATTAAATTCCTTAAACGCCTCACGAACAATAGCTTCTTGTTGACTTACATTATTTTTATCTACTTCAATACCGCTTCTATCTCGAAGTTCACCAAAGCCTTCAAATGAATTACCATTTGCAACATAATAATTAAGAAAATCACCAACGATAGGATAATCTTCAAATAACTTATTAACACCAGCTTGAGCAAATTCGTCACGTTTTAAATCAATAACGGATTGAATATAACTTGCAACTCCTTGAGGAGTATTATCAAAAGCAACTGGTTTACCATCTTCTGAAGTAACAGAAACACCTACAAGTTCTTGAATTGATTTAACATCAATAGTATTTTCTTCTTTAGTATCTTCTACTTCAAATTCTTTAAGATAAGCAGCAACTTCGTTTTTAGCTTTAAAGATATTACCTTTATCGTCAATAAGATTACCGTCTTTATCAACAGTATATTTATTATCTCCATCTTCGATAATAGTACCTTCTTCTAAACCATGTTCAATATCAGCGTCATTCGCTTTGTCATTAGCCTTACCCCCCGTGGAGGATGAAGATTGGTCATCTTTATTAGCATTAGTCTTACTATTCCCATCTCCATTACCATTATTAGTAATATCATCAATAGAATTACCATCAGCATCTAACTGCCCTGTTTTACCTGTATCAAGGTCTGTAATGTCGTCAGTAGATTTTCCATCACCATTAGATGTTTCACCATTAAAACCAAAACTATCAAAATTAGGCATAATTCTTTGTTTTTAATTAATTACTATATCACAAATATAAACTATAATAATAATACGAGTTTTACTTGTATCGTTAAAATATGTTCACCTTTAAGCCGATTTGCCGACTAACATACTGTTGCTAACTAGGATATTTATTACTGATAACCTATCCTGTCGCTTTCAGAGAAGCCATGTATGAATCAAATTTTATCATAATGATTAATCTATCACGAAATGAATAAAGTGCTTAAAATGAGCTTAAAATGGCTCATGTGATGTAAATAAAAATGAAAATGGGCTGAACCTACTTTCACAAGCAAGTCCAGCCCTATTATGAACAAAATTTAGAAGTACAGCCGATTATTTACTTTTACTATCATAACGATTTTTATTCGTTTTTGCAATCTTGACTTTATCATCACTTTCTTTAAGTTTAACAGCTAATTCTTTTTCTTTAAGTTGTGCTTCAACAGAAGTCTTTTGAGCATCTAAACTAAGTTTACTACGTTCAAGATTAAGTCTAGCATTTTCCATACGTTCTTCAGCTTGACTCTTTTCAGCATCACTAAGACCATTATCAAAACTCATAATATTAGCATTTGCTTTCATAGCTTCAATCTGACCATCAAGATATTTTTCAACTCTAATTGTTTCTCTATCTTGTTCTGCTTTTCTATCAATCTTAGCAAGTTCAAATTCTTGACGAAGTTGTTCTGTTTGTTGAGAAACACGTTCAACATCAAGTTCATGCTCACGTTGAATATTTTGATACTTATCAATAAGTTTACTAATTTGAGCAACATTATCTCCACGTATAGCAGCATTAGCCATATCCATATTACCATTTTGAGCAGCACTAAATGCAAGTTGTTTATATTGTTCAAGTTTCTCACGTTCTTTAACAGAAGTTTTACAAGTAACAATATAATTGGCAAATATATGACTATTAACATCAAGACTTAAATATCTAATATCACCATCTTTAGTTTTATAAGAAGTATTAAGACCATCAATCCAAGCAAGTTTAGTATAATCCATTTCAGCTTGATAATCTCGTTCTCTCATTTTATCAAATATAAATTCAATAATAACAGAACCCATACTTCCACGAATAACTGCTTCATCAGTAACTCCTTTACCAGCACTATTAGCAATCTCACCATAACGTTGCGGAGTCATATCACATTCCATTTTAGCAGTCTGTTCAATCTCTTGAATAAGTTGTCCAAGTTCAGTAATATAATTATTCATTCGACTTTCAAGATAACGAACATTTTGTGCTTTAACAAGATTAGCATCATCTTCATCATCAATATAAAGCACTCCATCAGCAGCCATACGATATATAGTTTCAGCAGGTTTTTTACCAAGAAGAGATTTAGCAACCATAAGAACATTCATCTTATTTTTAGCAATAGCCATTTCTCTATGATAAGAAACTATATTACGAAATACTTGATAAGGAATAACTGTATCTACAACACTAAATCTTCCAAAACCAGGCAAAAGTTCTGCAATACCATTATAAGGAAGTTTACCATTCCTATTGTAAGCAATAGGACGAGCCTTATAAGGATATATACTTGTAGCACGAGAGCCAATTCTAACGCTCTCATAAACTTGTGGACGCCACACCCATTCAATACTAATATCACCACCAGCAGGGTTAAGCTGATAAGTTTCATCAACAATTCTTGTTGTAACAAATGCTCCATTACTATATGTAAGAATACCTTCTTTTATTTCACCTCTCCAAACAGTATGCCAAACTTCAAATAAACCATTATTAGCATCACGAGCCATTATATTAGTGTTCTTAATATGTTGCAAATCATCTTTATTAAATTTACTACATATATCACCAAAATAATACATATATTTATCCCAATTTAAAAGTGCTTTATCACTAGAAGTAGTAGCACTATATTGATAATATATATCAAGAGCTTCACGTTCTTTTTCAGAAAGATATTCATAAAATTCATCTATAATTTGTTGTTTAGTCAACATACGACGTTCAGCAAACATATCATAATCTTCTGCAAACATATTATCGTTAGGAACAGGAAAAGCATCTCTAACACTAACAACACGTTTAATTAATTGATTACCTACAACATCTCTATATGTATAACAAGCTCCAAAAGCAACAAATTCAAAATAAGCTCTAGCGTATATAGTAAAAGCATCAGTAAGGTCATCAATAACATTAATTAAATCTTGACCTTGTGCACTAATATCATCAATAAAATTTTCATTAAATTCTTTAATAAAAGCTTCAATATCAACAGCTTGTTCAGGATTAAATTGTTCAGGATTATTACCTTCATTAACAAACTGCATATAACTTTCTTGTATTTTCTTAGCAACAGCTTGTTCTGCAAGCATCATAATTTGTTTACCAAGTTCAGCATCTCTAGCAAATACAACTTCAGGATTATTAGCTCCAACAATAAAATCATGTGGATTCTTAATATATTCACCAATATATCTTCTAATAATACCTTTCATCATATCATAATTACGCATAGTAGCTGGAAAACGAGTTAGATTTTCATCTTTCTCATTATAAGGATTAAGAGTTTTTCTATAATATTCTCTAGGAATATTACCAAGAAGAATATTAAACTTTTCTTCTACATTAAAATCAGCTTTACAAGCAATACCAGCTTCTATAACATAATCACAACATTTAGCATACCAATCAACTTCTTGTTTTTCAGCATAACTAACGTGCTGATTAGGAAAATCAAGTCTACCAAAATTATACATATCTTTATCTATTTAATCTTAAAACCATTGTCTATTAAAAATATCTGTTTTATCATTATCTTCTGTAACTTTCTTACGATTAGCAAGTTCTCGTTTACCTTTAATATCAATAGACTTCCAATATATACCTAAAAGTATAAGACTAGATATACGGTCAAAGTTACCTTCGGTATTAAACTTTTTAAGTTCAAGAATTGTTTGATAATCAAGAAATCTTTCAAAAACATAAATATCTTCTCCAAATTCATTCTTACCAATAACTTCATATAAGAACTCTTTAAGAAGTCGAAGACCATCTAGTTTCTTAGGACTACTACCAATATTATAACCATAACTAGTACTAACTTTTTCTTTAACAGCAGAATCCCAAACATATAAAGGTTCATAACCTAGATATCTAGTAGCTTTCCATTTACGAAAATTAGAAACAGTTTCACCACGGTTTATTTCTACAAGTCCAGTACCAATACAATTATACCATTTACATAGTCGATAAAACTTTTCATCAGCTTCTTCTAGTCTTTCAGTACGTCCATAATATGCAGCACACAACTTAGGTTTAAATCCATTACGTTCTCTAGGCATTTCAATAACAAATATACTATTATGAGAATGTCTATCAGTAATTTCTTTTTTATCTTTATCAATACCAACAGGGTCATAAACCGCAACATAAGTACCAGGAAGAATACTTCTTATAAGTCTATCATTAATATATGTTTCTTCATATTCTGGAGCAAACCAAACTCTTATACAACCATGAGGGTCTTCATTACCACGTCTAGGAACTCCTTGAATATAATCATAAGTTTTCATATCAGGATTTTCAATTCTTATACGAGCATTAGATTTAAAATAAATCTTTTTAGTTCCATCTTCAAATAGTTCACCATCAGTGTAAAACTTATAACTATTATCAACTCTAAGTTTATCTTCAAACTTATTAAGAGCTTCACTACTAAATATATTTTCATTAGCACTACTAAAAGATTCAGCAGGAAATAAAGCGCGCTGACCAAGATAATTAAGATATTCTGCAAAAGTTTTAGCAGTCTTTTTCTTTTCAATTCTTTCTCGTGCAGCAAGCTTAAGTCCTATTCGTAGATTACTATTTCCATCTTCATCAAATCCTTTAACTCCATCTATCTCTCCTTCAAGACCCCAAGCATAAGATTTAAAAAATCCACAAACTTCATTACGAGCATCATTATCAAAAACATTTTCAAAAGCCATAAATCCAAATGCTCTAGGATTATAAAAGTTTTGTTCAAATACTTGCATATTAGCAGCAGTAGCTGTTCCCCAAGCCATAAGAGTACCAGTAGTACGAGTACCAACAGTCATTGTAGGTTCAGTTACATTCATAAACTCATCAAAATTCTGCATTGTAGATAACTCTTCAACTTTAATTGTAACAGCATCTTTACCAATAGCACAGTCAGGATTATTATTAGCACTAACACTTAAAAGAGAACTAGACCAACTATCATCAGCTTCAACTCCATTTTTCATACGATAACCAAGTTTAAAACTATCAGTAGTAGGACTATATATACCTCTTTTAAATGGAGTCTTTTCTTCAAAGAACTTTAAATTATTAACAGCAAAATCACTTAAACCTCCTTGTTTAATTAAATATTTATTATCAGCTGCAACATGAATAACAACTTTATGCTTAGATAAGTTAACTTCATTAGAACTATCAGCAGCCATAATATAAGAAAAACCTCCACGTCGAGTTTTATCAATAATAAGATGTAAACCATTACGTTTACAAAATTCTATAATTTGCCAAGTCCAAAATTGAGCATCAATAAAACTAGGAAAACTATAAATCTTTTTAGCAGTAGCTCCATGTTCAGTAACAATAACAGATGATTCATCTGTACGTTCCATACGAGTATAATTAAGAAAATTATAATGACCACCTGTTATCCAAACATCTTCTATACTTCCATCCGGATTTTGCCAACAAGGAGCAGAAAAACCATTACGTCGTCTATCACATTCTCTACGTCTAAATTGTCTATGAGGAATACTATCAACTTTAAATTGAGTATATTTACCTGTGGCTTGATATGTTCTAACAGCTTCATTAAAAAGTTCAGTATTAACAAATTTGCCAGGTCTAATATTTAAAAGAAAGCCACCACTATCTCCAATTAAAAAGTTATTATGAGGGTCATACCATCCACAATCACTAGCTTTCTTATACTTTTTCTCTTTATCAGGTTCTTCAATGTATTCTAGAAAAGGATATTTACCATCAGCCATAATATTTTATTTAACTAGTAAACAAACAACAAAAGCGATAGCGCAAACAGCACCACCGCTTACCAAATATCTATTCTTACGTTTAATACGTTCAATAGACTTATTTAAATTATCATTTACTTTATTACTATTATCAAGATTATTTTGTAAAGTTTCAACTTCTTTATAAAGAGCATTATATTTAATCTTATGGAGATTAATTATACTATCTTGTTCGTTAATAATATCTTTATAAAACTTAGCTTTAATAATTTTAGTATTAGCAATCTTAATCATATTAATAGGGACAAAAACAGTTGTATCAGTAGTGTTGACTCCCCGTGGAGGATGCACTATATTATCAATCTCACTCTGACACCAACTTCTTGAATAACTCCCAAGTAGCACTGTCATTAAGACTAATAACTTTATCTTCAATATCTTTTTCATGTTCTTTAAGTTTATAAACTATACTTTCTCTTTCAGTTATAACTAACTGTATAGAATCAATCCGAACATGATTAATAGCGGTGTCACTTTTATTATATGAATTGGCTTCTACACTAAAACGACTTATTGATAAATACAAAGTTAAACACAAATTGATAATCGCTATTATAAATATTGCTATCAACATCTTCTTCATGACTCTATACAGTATTAAGTTAATCTTTTATTTCTATAAGTTTATTAAGCAAATCAAGATTCCATCTACCAGTTTCTTTAAGACCAAGAACTCTTTGAGCCATCTTGATAGCTGCAACTTGACCACAATTCACGTTAGTATCAAATAATTGTTCAGCAACTCTCTGACTATTAAAATCATCAAGTTCAAATACATCCCAATAACTTATTTTATACTTTTCCCAAACAAGTTTCTGAAGCTGAACATCATTATCAAGTTTAGACTTAAACTCTTTACTACCAACAGTATAATGTTTCTTATAAGAATCAATCATAGTCCAACCTTGCCAAGTAGGATTATATTTACGACTGATACCTCTATAAGTTTCTCCACCAGCATCATCTTTATCGTTTACATAACCACCTTCTTTAATAGATAGTTTTTTAAAAGCATCTCCAAAGTAAGCCATAATTTAATTTATATAAGGATTAGTACAATATCTAAAACAATCAACAGCGTCATAATATTCATCTTCATCAAATTCTTTAATTGTAACCCAAAACCAAAGAACTTTAATTTGAACTTTATAAATCACAAATTCAAAGTCATCACCAATATGATGTTCATCGTCAATTAATCTTATATTTTTTCTACGATTAATAATATACATAACTTATTCATCAAGAGTTCTACGAATCCAACCTCTAAGAAATTTGATATTGTTTCCTTTTCCGGCAATATCATTATAATATCTAATACGCTCAAGTTTATATTTAGCTACAAAATAATCAGCACTAATTGTAGTATCAGATTTATAAGCGTTAAGAGAATCTTGAGTTCTACGAAGTAATTCTTTAGTTAGAACTAATTCATTAACAGCAGTAGAATCAGTAACAGGAACATAACGAATTTCAGGAACTGGAGTAATACGTTTAGTACATCCACTAGATAAACAAATAGCAAATATAACTAAAACAATAAAACCAATAATTACTCCAATTAAATTGTCTTTATTTAATTTCATATAGCAAGTTTAAATTGAGTTTGAACACCACTAGCTTTAATTTGTAATTCTCTATCTTTAAGAACTTTATTAATATCATCACGTAGATAATTCATAGTAAAAAATTTAGTAGTTTCAATAGGATTTTCTTTAATATGATAAAGACCATCAGAAAATCTTTTTGGCATACCATATTCATTAAGTTCAAAATCACTATCAATATGACATAACCAAATACCTTTAATGGTTAAACCAAGTATATATTCAACAGCAAAAGCATACATACTAAGTTGAAGATTATATATAGCACCATTACAATTAGGAAGATGATTAAGAGGAGCTAAAAGTCGTTCATCTTTATCAACCCAAACATTAGTTTGTTGTGCAGGTTTAACTGTTTTATCTTTCTTATAATAACCACTACTAAATTTTAACCCACCACGATTAGTTTTCCAATCACCTACAACAGCACAATTAGTATCTTCATTAACTAGAAGAATATCAATAGTTCCACTAATTAACCAATCTATAAGAAACATACCAATTTCACTATAAATCTTATATCCTCTTTCAGTGTACATTTTAAACGCATCATAAATAAGAGGATAACGATTATTTGTAAGTTCAATAAAATCTTTAAGATTAAGAAGTTTATAATTAGCACCAAAATTTGGTATATCAGCAATAGTAACCATTACACCATCTTCACGTTTATCAAGATAATTAATAGCTTGTTGAAACATAGATGCTCCTTTAACACCATCTTCAAGACCATTGTGAGTATTAGTTCCACGTTCACAAGCTTCTTTAGTAATAGTTGACCATTGTTCCTCTAATTTCTTTTCGCTTATTCCTAGTTCTTTAGACTTTTTTCTCAACCAATAGTTCTTATCAAATTTAGGAGCATAATTATGAAGAATAGTAGTAGTAGAAATATAATCATTACCAAGACTATCGTTATACTTATGTTCTTCTTCATGAAAAATAAGTCTAATATCATTATATCTTTTATCTTTAAGTTCCATATTAATATTATTAAGTTCAACACTAGCTTGGACCCGCTTCGGCACTACGTGCCTACGCTAGACTCCCCGTGGAGGATGGAGTAGATTAGCATCAGCTTATTCCTCAATCATACTACTAGTAATTTCAACACCACCTCTACCAGCAACATTCTCTTGTTCATACAGAAGATTTTCTTCAGCTACATTAAGAGCTTTAATCGTGTTTGGAAATTGATTAGCTAAATCATTAATTTGTTTCATATAACCAATAACAACTGGAACATCTTCTAGACTAGCACCATCAGATAACTTGTCATTCAACAATTCATTTAACTTGCTAGCAGCTAGAGCAACATTATGAATACCACGCTTAATATTAAGTACAGCTTCCATACCTGCACCAGCTTTTTGATTATAATATCTTTTAATAAGTTTCCAAACAAGAATATCAGGTTGATAATTTTTAGGTAAATCAAAGTTTTCAATAGCTTTCTTAAGAGCTTCTTTTTCACTAAGACCTTCTTGTAGACACGGACCTTTAGGGTCACCAAGATAATAAATAACTCCAACTTCTTTAACATACATCTCTTTATTAGGAGATTTATCTCTAGTATAAAGAAGACTAACATCTCTATCAAGAAGTTGTTTAAGTGTAGGAGCTTTTGGCATACCAGTTTCATCTATGGTCAGCATCCAATCCAATTCCAAACCGTTCATATATTTCTTCTACTTCTTCATCAAATTCAATAATTTCAAGTTTGCCCATAGCATATAGCCAAAGATTAGCATAAGCAGCACCATGTTTTTTACTTAGTTTAATCCAAATAGGAAGAAGTTTCTTTTTAAACTTAATTTCAGTCTTAATCTTTTCTTCTTCTTCATAATGTTTTTGCTTTTCTTCTTCCATAACTTTAGCAGTATATTCTTTATACTCTTCTCTAGTCATAGTTTTTCTAGCTTCTTTAAAGTCTTTATAATGACTAATAAGTTTGGAACGATACCAATTCTTTTGAATAGTACCAATATTAGGAATAGCAACACATTTATCTTTTCGTATATTAATACTAGCTTCTTTTTCAAGATTTTCAATAATAGATTTACAAAGTATTCTATCATCTCCTTGAAATCCAATATCATCTAATATATTATTTATATCTTTATAGATAAGAATATAATCATCATCAAAATCTTCTTGAGAACTAGTATTAGCTATATTAAAACTAGTATTAGTCTTAAAATCCATAATTGAAAGTTTAAGAACTCTTCTTAGATTACTACTATAAACAAGAACACAAGTACCTATAATTTTAAATTATACATAAGTAGTTCTAAGAAGAGTTCGATTATTTAGACGAAATGGCTAATTAGCTTTTTCAGCAGAATGATAAACAAAAGGATTAATAGCTTTATGTTTATCAGTAATAGCAGCTCTTAAATCATTAATAGCTATAACTTTAAATTCAACAAACCAAACTTTCTGTCCTTTTTTATATCCTTGATTTTGTCCAAAAGTACCAACAGTAATAGAACGAGTTAGTTCTGCATCATTAGTAATATACTTATTAACAAATTGAGGACTAAGAACATTATGTTTAAGATAAAGATGATAACCACGTTCAAGAGTAGAACGGTCAATTATAATCTTATCCATTTGATTCATACCAATAAGTTCAGCATCTTCTTTACTAATCTTAGCAATAATTGGCATAACCTCAACTGTACTTACTTTATTATTAATAACACCGAACAAACTTTCATTTTGGCAAAGAGCAACAACACAATAATGTTTAGCAATAACTACATTAGTAAGAACAGCGTCAAGTGCTTCACTTGTTATTTCGCTAATGTCAGTAGGTATTTGAATACCAAAATCTTTAAATTTACTTTCAACTTTAATCATAACACTAAATTATTTAGTTTTAATAATACTATCAATACCAATATTTCCAAGTTTAAGTTTACTAGGAACTTTAACTTCTTTTTTATTCCTTTCTCCACTATGAAATTCTCTAGTGTATTTAGGTTTAGTTTCACTTTTATCTTTACCCATAACTTAATTGTTTTTAGCAAATGTAAGAGTTTGAATAAATCTACCAAGAGAAAAACTATTTTTAACATTTACATTATAGAGGATTATATGATTATAAATATGCAAGTCATACTCCCCGTGGAGGATGGAGATGAGTTAAACTTAATCATATTAGTATTGATAATATTAATAGAGATAATGATAATGATTATAGTATTGATTAACTTGATATGATTGATACTGATTATATCCATCCTCCACGGGGAGTTGAGCGGAGAGCGAAGCTCGGAGCGGATCACAGCGAATCTATTAATGCTGATTATATTAAATATTATATATAATATATCTATATAGATACTATTGCTCACTTATAATTATTTGATTATCAATAAGTTACAATATATAACTTGTTCCATCCATGGAACACATTTCGCTATTTATTTGCTATATTTGTTTCATGGGTGGAACACATTTCGCTATTTCCTAGAGTAATATATATTTTTATGTTGAACTTAATACTATTATTGTTATGACTTTTAAAGAAGATTTTAAACCTAGTAAAGTTTATAATAAACTTGTTAATGATGTTTGTTATAATGCTGATTGTTTAGAAGAATTTGAAAAACAAAGACTTGTTGTTGCTAATCCTTTTAGTTATAATAAAAGTACCAGAACTGGTATAGTTGATGAATTTGATAATGGTTATCATCTTAGTAAAGAAGTTGGTATTAAACGTAATTTTGTTACCATTGGTATGAGAGTTTGGGATATAATAAGAAAAAATAGATATGCTGTTATTATTTCTTTTATTGGTTATATTGCTGAAAATATTAAATTTAATAGTAATGTTATTTATATTTCTCATGATTTAATTAAAGGTTATGGTTTAGTTAAACCTAATCGTAGAGATTATTATAACGCTATTTCTTATCTTGAAGATGAAAATATTATTAAAAGAACTAATTTACAAAATATTTATGTTGTTAATCCTATTTACATATTTAGAGGTGATGTTAACAAACTTATTAATATTATTAGTGAAGCTAAATTAATAAAAACTTTTGATGATAAAGATAGACTTATAGTTGATAAGTTTGTTTTATTTAAAAATGATACCGATAAAGGTATTGTTATTGCTAATAAAGATTTGTATGCAACTGAAGTTGTAGATATTGGTGAGGACTGAATTAAATATAATAGTAATGATAGTAAGGATAATGACGAAAATACTGAAGATAAAAATTATGAAGATAATAGTAATGTATATTAATGTTTTGATAATGATAGTAAGAATGTTGAAGATGATAGTAAAAGTGATAGTATTGAAAATAGTGTATATTAATGTTTTGATGAGGCTAGTGAGTAGGAGGGGTGGGTCATTAAACTCGTCTTGACTACCCCCGTCAAGTTCTAGGAGAAAGTAATAATAATTAAAAAGAGGAAAATTAAAGTGATGAATATGGTGAAAATGATGTTGAAGATAATAGTGAATAAGGTAATAATAAAGTGCATAAATATAATAATGATGGTATTGAATATGAAAGTGAAGATGATTATTTATATGATGATAATGAGAATAATGTAGATAAAGCAAATAATGAAAATAATGAAACTGAAATAATTGAAGCAGAAGAAGTTGATACTGGTAAAATTGATTGGGATTGGTAATGATGATAAAGATGAAAATGATAGTATTGAAAAAGAAGGTTATAAATATAATGAAGATAAATGTAATAATAAGGATAATGACGATGATGATAGTGATAATGATGATGATTGAAAAATTGAATGTATTAGTGTGATAGTGAGGCTAGTGAGTATAACCCCCGGTCATGTTAAACTTGATTGACTACCCCCGCCTAAAGTTGATAGAGTTAATGATAATCTTGCTCATTATCAACATTAAATATATTGAGATTATTCATCTCATTACATTACTAACTATTAATACCAATCATTATGAGAACAAACAAACCATTACTGTTAGTTGCTATCATACTGATGATGCCAGCTATCATACTAGCATTGAAAGTAGAGCCAACTAGTGATGAACAGATTACTGCTGTTGTATTTGGAATACTATCGGCTATTGTTAGTTATCTTAGTAGAGATTAATCTCTACTAGATGATGTTGCTCATTATCAACATTAAATACTTTGCAGTTGAAACGAAAACAACTGTCAGTAATGCTACTGATTAGCGTAATTAAATACTTAATAGTTATGCCAGACGTTAAAGATTTAGAACAAGCTGCACAAGGTGGTGCTGCTGCTTCCGAGAATGTTAATGTAGTTGAACCAACTACTAGTGTTAACCAACCTGCTCAACCTACTGTTGATACAGATAGCCAACCTGCTCAACCTACTGTTGATACAGATAGCCAAAATTCTGCGCAAGTGGAAACCATTAATGATGTTGTTAAACGCATCTGTACTGATGGTCATAGTTATGTAATGACTACTGTCATTACTAATATTGATTGTCAAGAACGTACAGGTCGTAATGGCAATTCTTATCTCAATGCGTTTGTTACTATTGCTAGTCCTGTCAAAGGTGCTCAAAGTATGCCTGATGGTACACATCGAATGGGTATGCTTGGTGCTATTCAGATGCCATTCAATCAGATACTGCTTATAATGCGCAAAGACAAGTTCTACGGTAGATTTGTCAACTATATTGGCGAAGCTGCTGAAGCTGGTTTTGCTAGTATGTATCTGACTGGTGTTGCTGTCAAAGTTCTTTGCCAGTTTGTGCCTGCTGGTGTACAAGACCGTAATCCATTTACTCGTAAAGACAATCTTTACAATGTTGTAGATTATGATAGATATGTATATCATATTGTAGGTATCGAACAGCCTGCTGACCCTGTTCTTGTTGGTGCATATAATGTACTTATCAAGCAGATTATGGAGGACGCTCGTGCTGCCATTGCTGCCAAGCGTGAGGCTAAAGCTAAAGCAGCTAGTTTTGTTGCTACTGCAATGAGTGATGACGATATGCCGTTCTAATGAACATGGTGCTACTGACCTTCGGGTTGGTAGCACTGATGTTATCAACAATAGTTTTGTTGATGCTGTTGCTAGTGTTCAACATGGAAATGCTCATTATCAACATTAAATATATTGCAGCAAATGGACTTAACAATCTGATAAGTCTTATCAGTCATGAACTAGCTGCAAGTTCTGATAAGTCTTATCCTAATATTAAACATTATGAAAGTACATCGTATTATTACTACTATTGAAGTTGAGAATGATAATTCTATTACTTCTGTTGAACTTACTAATCTTCATCCTGATAATGATGATATTCTTCTTGCTATTACTGATATTACTACTAATGGTAATGCTGATGATATAACAAAAGTATATGATAGTGTTAATAAGAGAAGACTTGGTATTACTGGTAAATTAAAAAGTATCGCTCATATTATTAATGATAGTCTTGATAATTATGAATTTAATATAGTTACTGATGATAATTCTACTAATGAAACTAATGATGATGGAATCCTATAGCATTGCGCAATAGTCCTCGCGTGCGTGTACATACGCGCGTTCCTTAGAACAAAAATTATATATACGTAGTATATATAATTAAGTGGTTATTACACGTGCGTGCGTACCTTAGTGTTATAGTTGCATTTATGCTACGTATAACTGTTATCCCACAATCGGAACGTAGTTCAGTTGTGGCTAAGGATAATGGAGGCAAACTTGCCGATATTATCCGCTACCACTAACAACTCATCTTGTTAAACAAGATGATGTTGGTATGACTAATGTGAATGGTGCTGATACTGATATTAATCATGGAGATTTACTTTCATAACATTTTGTTATACTGATATTGGTCATGGAAATAGAACTAGTGATGACTGATATTGCTAGTGATATTGCTAGTGGAGATTTACTCATATAACAAAAAGTTATAGAGGTGAAATTAAAGGTGACGAGAGGTATTGAATGTGGAGAAAGAGAATATGGAGATGAAAGTGGACATTGTAGAGTTCGTGGAGAATGAGATGGTGGAGTTGGATGTGGTTCAAATAGGGTCAAATTGAGGTTGATGGTGGAGATGAGAGTGATTGTGGTAGTGGTGAATGTGGAGATGAGTGTGGAGTTGGTGATGCTGAAAAAATTAAATTTGCTGCCATTCCTCTTCCTCCTCTTCATCCTCCTCTTCATCCTCTTCCTAATCAATCTAAACCTATTGTTCCAACTCCTTCTCTTTCTCTCCTATAACTTTTCGTTATATCTCCTATAACTTTTCGTTATATCTCCTTTTCTCTCCTATAACTTCTCGTTATACTATCATAATCTCTAGTTCCAACATTATAACCTCTATAACCTCTAGTTATACCACTATCAGTTTCAGTCATAGTATCATCTTCTCAATCTTATTCATTATAACCTTTAGTTATACCAGTGTTATCGTCAGTTCTATCGTCATCTCAATCTCATTGACGTTCGTCATGACTATTAGTCATACAATCGTCATTAAGACTAGCTCTAACAGTATTATCAAGTCTAATAAGACTTCTAGTCATAATGACTAATAGCATTAGTTCTAGTTAATAATAGCACTATTAATATTATCAGTATTATAATGACTATTAATACTAGTCATGCTAATATTACTGGTGGTATTACTAATGATATTCTTAATATTCTTGATATTACTGATTCTCTTTATACTAATGATACTCTTGATACTATTGATATTTATTATACTCGTGGTAAGTTAATTCCTATTGCTATAACTATTTTAGTTATTTTAATATAGCTATTGATTATTAGTTAGAATTATAGTATAAATAAATTATAATATATTTGGAGTATTATATTTAATTATTATATTTGTCATGTTGTTCAGTAGAGTAATATTGCTACTGATAATAATATTAATCTTAAACTTATAAGTGTTATGGTAAATTTTGATAATGTTACTAGTAATGTTCAATCTAAGCCTAGAAAGAAAACTATGGCTGAAAGTTTAGAAGAAGCTAAACAAGAAGGTAAACTTGTTGTTCCTGAAGAAGATACACAAGTTAATGCTGTTGTTAGTAGTGAAACTGTTCAGACTAAGAATAAAGCTAGGAAGAAGAAACAAAGTAAAGTTCGTAAACAGGAAGAACAAACTACTGTTGTTAGTCAAGCTAATGAAGATAATGATTTTAAAGATGCTAAGACTGATAAACGTGGTGCTCCTGTTGGAATTAATGTTCCTCAACATATTCTTGATGTAGTTTGTATTGTTAAATTCAATGCTGCATTTAGGCGTCATACTTCTCTTAATATTCTTCATACTCTTGAAGATGATGGAAGAATATATAACTCTAAAGGTGCTTATGTTGACTTCTTATGGAATAAGTTTAGAGTTATTGCTGATGGTGGTCTTCGTAGAGAATATAGATATACAGATGATTTATTCATTGATGCTTTAGTTAAAGCTCATGCTGATGTTGCTAGTGATAGTCAGCGAGTTATTAGTATTATGATTGATACTGAAACTGAACTTCATAAAAAGAATAAAGATTCTGAAGCTAGCTAAGTTTGTAGTATAGACTCCCCGTAGAGGATGGATAGTGCTGTTGAGCTTGTTAAAGCTAATTCTCATTTGTCTGCCATTTTTATCCATTTTGTTTATTGGGTTTGTTATAGTTAACACGTTGATGATAACTATCCTCTACTCGGAGTTTATTTTATATATAAAGATATGGAAAGAACTGATATTTATTTTGTTGAAGATGATACATATTTCAATAATAATGTTGAAGGTGTTGAAATTCATGCAGAATGTCTAAGTCAAGATTTTGACGATATTGCTTGGGAACCAATAGTTGATGATAGTTCTATTGTTGACCCTGAAAATGATGTTTTTGGTTATTATGATTAAATAAATAAAATTATGGAAAATATTAATATTAAAGTTATTCTTGATGAAGTTTTTGGTAAATCTCGTAATAGTATTGCTTGTGAAACTTGTAAATATAAAGAAGATTGCGAACTTATTAATAAATTCATTAATGATATTAAAGATAAAGGTTTATCTCCAGACCAATATATTAGAGGTTTAGCTTTATTTGTATATGTTCTTAAAGAACAAAAATATATTAATGATTTTGGTAAAACTCAAGAAGATATTATTAAACTTGTTACTGAAAATGGATTTGAACTTGATTGGCTTATTAATCGTTGGGATAGTATAATTGAAGATAAAGATATTCTTAAACCTATTATTGCTGTTTTTCCTAAATATGCTAAAGATATGATTATTAATATTGTTGAAGCTAATACTAAAATTAATAATTTTATTGCTCAACATATTATTGATAGTTCTAATGCAGAATATAATGAAATTATTAAAATGGTTAATCAATCTGTTGATAATAATAAACAAGAGAATAAGTTTAAGAATGTTAGTGATGATGAAATTTATGCTGAACTTAAACGTAGAAAAGCAAATAAATCTGCTAAATAATCCTACATAAGTTTTTGATTTTATTTCTAATACTACTGTCTGTGAAGATAGTAGTATTATTTCACTTGCTGATGATGGAGGAATTGAACTCCGAAACTATGATATTGTTATTATCCGTTTTAATTTCTAAAATTGTAGGTTTTGTAATAGTATGGTCTGTGAAGATAGTGCTATTAATATTTATCATAGTCCAAGTGTTATATGTCATATTTTATTTGGTGTTAATGATGTTATTATTGATTGTGAAATTAGTAATAATAATGTCTATGTCAAACATTTCGTTTTATATGATTTCGTATTTGTAGTTTTGCCTAGCATTGTCTGTGAAGATAGTGCTAGGCTTTTTAGTATGTATATTATTAACTTTAAATATATAATTAAAATGGATAATTATGATTCTTTTATTTTTGATGGTCTATTAGATAGATACATTGAAGAACAAGCTAAGTTTGAAAAAGGACAGGTGGTATATATGGAATATACTTATCAATATCATAATCAAACTAAACTTGGTGTTTGTGTTGGTATTGTAACTGGAATTGGAGTTACTAAGGTTGAACGTACAGTAGGTAATAATAAATATATTAATTATCCTATTGTATATACTGTAACTCATGCTAAAGGTGTTAGTCGTTGTGTTAGTGAATGTAAACTTGGTTCTGTATCTGAACATATTCTTAAAGAACGTCTTAAACGTGATGGTAAAAATAATGAACAGAATAATGAGACTGAACAGAATGGCTAGTTATTCATAGTTTGACATGTTCATGGATATAATT
>ULSC01047065.1_pt1 | contig 26421 bp, 16 predicted proteins | sample 1955981 | NCBI WGS metagenome assembly ULSC01 (sample SAMEA4835698, study PRJEB28245) | human gut metagenome | biome: gut microbiome; material: fecal sample | place: Denmark | collected 2008
TATGTCATCGCATTGAGCTTTGCATTTGTCCTGTTCTGCTGATCCTGACTCTCGCCGACTACATATATAGCGCGGATTAACGCACACATACCCAATATAAATACCACTGCCGGAATAATGAATCTCTTTTTTAGCTTTTTCATTTGTATCACTTTCTAAAATCAATGTCTATCTGTTCTATATGATTTTAATATTATAGCTTTACGATAAGAAAATGTCTATAAATTTACTTAGTTCATATCAATATTTTTCAGTTGCTCACCCGCTCGAGGAGGCAAATACTTTCTACGTGCGTCGTATGAGAAAACTGATCAAATGCCTGCCACTTCATGAGTTCATACTTCTCTTCACAGAGTATCTTCAAATCCCTTGCCAATGTTGCCGAATCGCAGCTCACATATACAATCCTCTCCGGTGACATCGCAAGCATTGTGTCCAGACACTTCTCATCACAGCCCTTTCTTGGAGGGTCAACGACTATCACATCCGGGCGAAGCATATCTGTATGTCCGGTGGATGCTGTATCATCAGTGATTTTCTCAGTTTTCTTTGCATTCTCATAAAACTGTGGCAGCACCTCCTCAGCCTTTCCTACGAAAAACTGTGCATTTGTGATGCCATTGAGCTTCGCATTGTTTTTGGCATCCTCGATTGCCTGAGGCACTATTTCCACTCCATACACCTGCTTTGCCTTCTGTGACAAAAAGAGCGATATGGTACCGATACCGCAGTAGAGATCCCAGACATTTTCATTTCCTGTGAGCCCTGCAAATGCAAGTGCCGTGCTGTAAAGCTTTTCTGTCTGCTTCGGGTTTACCTGATAGAACGACTGTGGCGAAATCTGATATGTGATGCCTGTCCCCTGTGGTGTGAAATCAGGGTAAGAAAGCAGATGGATGGTGTCCTCAATATATGGTCTGCCCCATATGCAGACTGTCTTTTTGCCGAGGATGACATTTGTGTTTTCCTTGTTGATATTGTAGGAAATCGAAGTCATTCCATCGATTTTTGAGAGTCTTTCGCACAGTATATCTGCTGCATTCCCGGCTCGGCATTTTGCTTCAAGACTGTCCCCATTTATCACAAGGCACACCATAATCTGCTTTGATGTAAAACCATATCTGATAAGCACATGGCGCACGAGCCCTTTGTGTGTGTTCTCGTCATACGGTGTGATGCCGCACTCATTCATCCATTCCTTTATGATATCCAGTATCTCTTTGTTTTGCGGCACCCCAAGCCTGCAGTCATCGACCGGGATGATATTGTGGCTTCGCGATGCATAAAAGCCTGTCACTATATTGCCATCCCTGTCATATCCCACCGGAAACTGTGCCTTGTTGCGGTAGCGGTATGGATTGTCTGCGCCAACAGGCGGCTGCATTTTACTGTCCAGCTTTGCCTCGGAAAATCCACCTATACGCATGAGATTGTTGCGCACCTTATTATTTTTAAATTCAAGCTGCTTTTCATAAGAGAGCGCCTGTATCTGGCAGCCGCCACACCTCTTGTGCAGCTCACATTGCGGCTCAACGCGAAAAGTGGAAGGGGTCTTAATCTCTTCCACTCTTGCGTAGCCATAGTTTTTCTTTAATTTTGTTGCGTGGGCTGTTATGACGTCACCAATCAGTGCATCCTTTACGAAAAAGGTCATGCCATCATAATGTCCGATACCCTCGCCATCTGTTCCCATATCTGTTATTTCAAGTTCAAATATGTCATTTTTTTTCATGCTTTTCTCTTCTTTATTTTATATATAATTACTCTTTATAATGTTTGTATCCGGCGCAAGCTTTCACACCAAAAATCACACCATAGCTATATTAATATCGTCCGCTTTTTACACACTTGTTCTGCGGAAATTTGTCTCCATAAATCTATTGTAGCCCTGCCACTTTGTATCGTTTTCAGGCACATTTACAAGCAGCTCCCTGAAGGTCTCCATCTTGGCATCTATGTTGTCTGCAAAGCTAAGTGCCAGTGCCTCGACAAGTGCCGGCTTTTTCGGAGAGCCAAACTCAAGCTCGCCGTGGTGGGCAAGTATACAGTGCTTCAGCTCGTTTGCGAGCACTACCGGGAAGCCGTCGATGCTCTTAATCGCATCGCCTACCCACTCTGCACCAATCATGATATGTCCGAGGAGCTGGCCTGCGTCTGTATAGTCATTTTCCGGGAAAGTAGAAAGCTCCTTTAATTTTCCGATATCATGGAAAATAGCTGCTGTAAGAAGCAGGTCACGGTTTAAGATCGGATACATTTTTGCAAAATAATCACAGTTCTTCGTCACACCGAGTGTATGCTCCAAAAGACCTCCTACAAAGCCGTGGTGCACGCTCTTTGCGGCTGAATGGAACTTGAAACGGCGCTCAAACTCCTTATTGTCAAAAAAGCTATGTAAGAGCTGTGACAGGTATTGATTCTTTACAGAGCCGATAAAGCCCATGAGTTCCTTATACATGACCTCGACATCCTTATCGCTGACCGGCAGATAATCCGCAGGGTCATATTCTCCCTCGTTCACCTTTCTCGCACGCTTTATGGAACACTGCAAATTGCCCTGAAAGCTTGTGATATCACCGGTTATGGCTATGTAATCCATTGCATCAAATTCCTCAATGCCTACTGAGCCAACATCCCATATCTTGGCATCCAGCGTGCCTGTCTTATCCTGCAGGATAACATTGTCATAAGGCTTTCCGCTTTTGGTCATGGCTGCCTGCTTGCTCTTGCATAAAAAAATCTCATTGATTCTCTCTCCCTCGCGGAGAGTTGAAATATACTTCATATATCCTCCTATTTCGGCTAATTCATCACTCCGATTTTTACCTGACAGGTAATCTCCGTGTAGCCGTTGCTTCCTTTTCTCTTTACTTTCAGATTGCAGGTATCCTCAGGCTTTTGCTGCATAAGCTGTTTGTTGTACGCGGACACATTCGACACATCTGTATTGTTTACCGCAACTATCACATCTCCGCTTTGAAGCCCCGAGACAAATGCCGGTGAATCCATGGTAACCTGCTTTATATAAACACCCTTTGGGATGTTATATCTGTTTGCTATTTTTTCTGTAACTGTAGTACAGGTGATGCCTATGTACGGCACATCTGCGCCGCTCTCGAGCTTTTCAATGACAGGTGACAGGTCGCTTATGCTGACAGCCGTGAGCGTATTGTTTTCCTCCGCCGGATTAAAATCCTGCAGCGAAAGCCCTATGACCTGACCATCTGTATTAATCAGTATACCGCTCTGCAACTTGTTGCTTGCGATATCTGTGGTGAGCACCGAGTAATTGTTGTCCTGCGCCGACAGCTCGTTGGTTGTTGACGTTACAAGACCTGTGAGAATAGCATAGTTTGCCTCAAGCGCAATGACAGATGCTCCTCTTGAAACGATATTTGAATTACCAAGCTCCGCAACCGCTATAGCCCCTGTTGTGGCGTCGTCCAGAAGTGACTTATCCACGGAAATGATTGCTATACCTGTATTGCTGTCATACTTGACCAGCGCAGCATCAGCCATCATGTCGTTTACAAAGGTTACACTAAGCTTATCCGCCTTATCCACTACATTTTTCTCTGTCAGAATGATTAGCTGCTTTCCATTGTCCCTCAGTATCACTCCCACTCCCTGACCCTCGGTCTCATAGGAATTGTTGAAAATATCAGTGGCATCTGTCACACCCGTGACTCCTACTACAAATTTCGAGGCCGAAGCGCCCACGCTGTAGAGCTGGTTCTGCACTGCCTGATAATCTGCGAGTGTAGGCTGATAGGTCTGCAAAGACAGCTCCGAAGAAGTGCCGGACTCTGTGCTTTGTGTACCATTTTCACTATATGCATCATTGCTGTCATCTATGCCAGGCTGCTGTGTGGCTATCTGCACATCATTATTATTTTTTCCATCTGAAGCTTTTTTTGATTGTCTGTTGATAACCGGCAGAAATATAGCAAAAACAATGCTTGCAGCCACTGCAAATGCCACTCCGCAGAGTGCTGCTGTGCCTGCTTTTTTTGCAAGTCTTTTTTTATTCAGCGGTTTATCCTTTATCTTTTCTCTGATAAATTGCTCCATATTGTCACCCTGATTAGATGTCTTTAGTTACTATCTTACATTATATTCTGAATTATATTGCGTTGCAACCATATTTTTTGAGTACGGCCTTGTGGCATGTACCCGCCGGACTGCTGCAAGCCCTTACTTTTTGGCTCGTTTAACAAACTGGTTCGTTATGTATTAAACTTTATGTTATCATCTTGTAATTATCATTTAATACATATTTATTATGGTTTTTTTGAAGATTTTCAGCTATAATATGATAAGCTATACAGTAAATATGAATTTAATATTCAACTACCGAAATATAAGGATATAGAAATGAATAAAAAAGTTTACAAAACATTGGAATATAACAAAATCCTCACCATGCTAAGCAGCTACGCAGCATGTGATGAGACAAAGAAGCGGTGTCTTTCGCTTGAGCCTATCACCGATTTATACGAAATCAGACATCTGCAGACCACCACTGCCGATGCACTAAGCCGCCTGTATAAGGACAGCGGAGTGTCCTTCGTTGGCATACACAATGTACATGCTTCCCTAAAGAGGCTTGATATCGGCGGTGCACTGAATACGACCGAGCTTCTTCGCATCTGCAGTCTTTTGGAGGTTGCAAAGCGCGTGAAGGCTTATGGCAGAAGCGCCATGGACAATGAGAAGCAGGATTCACTCTCCGGTCTGTTTGCAGGGATTGAACCGGTTTCTGCACTCTGCGATGAGATTAAGAGGTGCATTTTATCTGAGGAAGAGATTGCCGATGATGCGAGTCCTGAGCTTTTTAAGATAAGAAAGAGCATACGCGGCATGAACGACAGAATCCATGCGCAGCTCACCAAACTCATGAACAACAGCACAACGAGGACATATCTGCAGGATGCGGTTGTGACCATGCGTGACGGCAGATATTGTCTGCCTGTAAAGGCTGAGGCTAAGGGCAATGTCCCCGGCATGATGCACGACCAGTCATCTACCGGCTCTACCCTTTTTATCGAACCGATGGCTGTCGTCAATTTGAATAACGAGCTCAAGGAGCTTTTCATAAAGGAGCAGGAGGAGATTGAAAAAATCCTTGCAGCGCTCAGCGACAAGGTTGCCATGAATGCGGCTGCTTTGGAGCAGGACTATGAGATTCTTTCAGAGCTTGACTTCATTTTTGCAAAGGCAAATCTGGCTAAATCATATAACGGTGTGGCACCTGAGTTCAACACCGAGGGGCATATCAATATCAGAAAGGGCCGTCATCCGCTTTTGGATGCTAAAAAGGTGGTCCCTATAGATGTACGGCTCGGCGAGGAATATAAGCAGCTCATCATCACCGGACCAAACACCGGCGGTAAAACGGTTTCACTAAAGACTGTCGGACTTTTGACTCTCATGGGTCAGGCAGGTCTTCACATTCCTGCGGCTGACAGGTCAAAGCTCGCCATCTTTGAGGATGTCTTTGCGGATATAGGCGATGAGCAGAGTATTGAGCAAAGTCTCAGTACCTTCTCGTCTCACATGACCAATATCGTAAAAATTCTTGAAAAAGCTGACGACAGAAGCCTTTGTCTGTTCGATGAGCTCTGCTCGGGAACCGACCCGACAGAGGGTGCGGCACTTGCCATCTCAATTTTAAACAGACTGCACCGGTATGGCGCCATCACCATGGCCACCACACACTACAGTGAGCTGAAGGTATATGCGCTTTCCACAGACGGTGTGGAAAATGCCTGCTGCGAATTCAATGTGGAGACTTTAAGCCCTACCTACCGCCTGTTAATCGGTATTCCTGGAAAGAGTAACGCATTTGCAATCTCATCAAAGCTTGGTCTGGACGAAAGCATCATCGAGGATGCAAAAAGCAGGATTAATGATAACGACCTTGATTTTGAGGATCTGATTGCAAGCCTAGAGTCACAGCGACAGACTATCGAAAAGGAACAGCTTGAAATCAACAGCTACAAGGCCGAGATTGAAAAGCTCAAGAAACAGCTCGAAGAGAAAAATGAGCGCATAGACAAGAGCAAAGACAAGATTTTACGCGAGGCAAATGAGGAAGCCTACAAGATACTGCAGGATGCAAAGGAGCTTGCCGACAAAACCATCCGCAATTTCAACAAATACGGACAGGGGCAGGCTCCTATGAGCCAGATGGAAAAGGAGCGCTCTGCCCTTCGTGACAAGATGAATGACAAGGAAAAGAAGCTGTCAGACATCAAGAAAAACACTGCCAAGGCAAATCACAAGGCGCCTAAGAAGCTGCGCATCGGTGATTCTGTGCTTGTGCTCTCCCTCAATCTGAAGGGAACTGTCCACACTCTGCCAAACGCCAAGGGCGATTTGTATGTGCAGATGGGCATACTGCGCTCGCTAGTTAATATTAATGACCTCGTGCTCTTAAACGACGATGTATCTCCTGCCAAGAAGTACGGCGGCAGCGGAAGCAAGATAAAGATGAGCAAATCGCTGTCAGTTTCATCAGAAATCAACCTGATAGGAAAGACTACGGATGAGGCACTTGCTCTCTTAGATAAATACTTGGACGACGCATATATCGCTCATCTTACATCTGTGCGCATTGTCCACGGAAAAGGCACCGGTGCACTGCGAAAGGCTGTGCATGGACTCCTTAAGAGGACAAAAACTATTGCGGAATACCATCTCGGTGAGTTTGGTGAGGGCGATGCCGGAGTAACCATCGCAACCTTTAAATAACGACAATGTACTTTTACGGAATATAAATAAATTTTAAGAAGGAGATTAGAAATGGCTGTTAAACAGAAAATACTGATAGTAGACGACGACAACAATATAGCAGAGCTTATATCTCTATATCTGACCAAGGAATGCTATGACACCAAAATCGTAAATGACGGTGAGCAGGCGCTTATCGCATTTGAGCACTACAAGCCAAACATGCTTCTTTTGGACCTCATGCTTCCGGGCATAGACGGCTATCAGGTATGCCGTGAGATACGTGCAAAGTCCGATGTGCCGATTATCATGCTCTCCGCAAAGGGCGAGGTATTTGACAAGGTTTTAGGCCTGGAGCTTGGCGCCGACGACTATATACTCAAGCCCTTTGACTCAAAGGAGCTTGTGGCAAGAGTCAAGGCCGTGCTCAGACGCTTCCAGCCTGCAAAGCCGGAGGCCTATGCTTCCGTAGATATCAAGTGTGTGGAGTACCCGGGGCTTATTGTAAATCTGTCCAACTACTCTGTCACTTATGACGGACAGCAGATTGATATGCCGCCAAAGGAGCTTGAGCTTTTATATTTTCTTGCCTCATCTCCAAATCAGGTGTTTACAAGGGAGCAGCTTCTGGACAACATATGGGGCTATGAATATGTCGGCGACACCCGCACTGTCGATGTGCATGTAAAGCGTCTCCGCGAGAAAATCAAGGACAAGCCAACCTGGCGCATCGCAACTGTCTGGGGCATCGGATACAAGTTTGAGGTAAAATAAATAATGAAACATACCATCTACACTAAGCTGTTAATCAGCTACCTGATTTACGGTGTCATCGCTTTTTTCATTATATGCACCTTTACACAGCATCTCACCACAGACTATATTGAAAAGCAGGAGGCATCCAATCTCTACAGGGAAGCATCCATCATTGCAGGTGATTACGCCGCCGAATACTTTGGCTCATCCATGTCGCTTAGCGATTTCCAGAATCACATGAAAATCGTAGCCGACTATATGGATGCCAAGGTATGGGTGGTCAGCCCTGACGGTGAGCTGCTCATGGACTCAGATGATCCGACAATAGGCATTGATACCCAAAATGACAGTTCTAAGCCTGTAGTGATAAATGGCTTTGATGTCACCGATTTTGGCAGCAACAACTATATGATTGGAGATTTTTACGGCTCCTTCAAGCATAAGATGCTGTCCGTATTTTCCCCGGTAAATGTCTCGTACCAGAATATCGGCTACATAGTCATTCATAAGACAATGAGCCATATCACGGCAGGTGTAAACGGTTTTATGAATATCTCCTTTTACACTGTAGCGCTCATTTTTGCCTTTGCATTTGTTCTGCTTTTCATGATGAGCCGCTCCATTTACCAGCCAATCACACGAATCACAAAGACCGCAAAGAAGTATGCAAAGGGTGATTTCACTGCCCAGATTGATGTACATTCCAATGACGAAATCGGCTATCTGGCAAACACACTCAACTACATGGCAACGGAACTTGATACGCTTGAGGAGGATCAGCGCAAGTTTGTTTCCAACGTGTCACACGACTTCCGCTCCCCTCTTACCTCGATAAAGGGCTACGTGGAGGCCATGCTGGACGGAACCATCCCTGTTGAGATGCAGGATAAGTATTTAAATATCATACTTTTTGAGACCGAGAGGCTTAATAAGCTCACCAAGAGTCTTATTGATCTGAACCAGTTCGGTCATCACGGCATACACCTGGATATTGCTGATTTTGACATCAATACAATGATCCGCACGACAATCCTCACCTTCGAGGGTAAATGCGGTGAAAAGGGCTTAAGCTTTGACCTGTTGCTCACCGGAAAAGAGCTTTTCGTGCGCGGTGATATGGTCAAAATCCAGCAGATTCTTTACAACCTGATTGATAACGCTGTTAAGTTTTCAAATAATGATTCGAGTATCAAGATTGAGACGAGTATCAGAAATGAAAAGGTGTTTATATCAGTAAAGGATCATGGTATCGGTATACCAAAGGACAGCCTTTCAAAGATCTGGGAGCGCTTCTACAAGAGTGATTTATCCCGAGGAAAGGATAAGCGCGGTACGGGACTTGGTCTGTCTATAGTTAAAGAAATTGTACAGGCGCATGGTGAGAATATAAATGTAATAAGTACTGAGGGTGTGGGAACTGAGTTTATATTTACGCTGCCGCTCAGCCAAAAAGAAGGGTGAGCATAGCACACAGTATATTCCTCAGAAAAATGTGAAGTCAGCCGCGGTTGTTTGTCCGGGCAGATTATGGTTTTATTTACATTTTCTTTCTTTTTTACTTTATGGAACTCCGCGGCAGTTCACATTTTCCTTCGGAACACACTGTGTACTCTCCGGCTAATTCAGGTTTACGAGCGAGGCGCTTTGCTGCCTTGCATTCTGGCAGTGCCGGACTTATTTCACTGGCGTGAAATTTTGTCCGGCACTTTTTTCTTCTTAAATTTGAAGCTCATTTCACTGATGCGAAATGAGCTTATTTAGTAGTTATATATTGTTTATAAATAAATATTCTGAGCCGCCTTGAAAACACAAGAAAAACTGATTTTAAATAATTACGCTTATATCATATTTTTACGGTTCATATTTGCTGCCGGCCGGGTCGGTTACTGTGTAGTCTCCGCCGGATATGTCGGCTGTGGTTTCAAAGTCTGTGATGTCCTGATTTACGGTACCATCGAACAGGTCATATGTGAAGGTGTAGCCCTGTGCCGATACTGCTTTGACATATATTTTGATATTGCTTGCGGCTGTGACAGGGATTAAGTCTTCGATTTTGACTGTGCCTTCGAGGCTATGGAGCTTACCGTCGTCCTCTTTTGAGGCATCAGAGGTATCATTTTCGGTGTTATTCTTTGAGCCATCTTTTTTGGCATCATCCTTCCGACTTAAGGCGGATGTGATGGAGTCTGTGTCTGCAGAGTCTGCACTATCTGTACCGTTTTCTGCCAACAGCTGTCGGATATCGTATGTCTTTAGCTCTGTATCTGAGCTTGCAACCACGAGCTGCACACTGTTAAAGTCAAAGTAATCATTTCCCATGACCGCTACATCTACATCTGTGCCAAGCTTTATGCTGCCATTGTCAAAGGTTGGTTTATTGGCAAGTATGCCGGATGCTACATTTTTGAACACTGATGTCACACCTTCAAACTCATCGAGCACCTCTGTGCTTCTCTTATTTCCGTCAACAAACAGAAATGTCACATTGCCTGCATAGTCCTCAGACAGTGGAAGGGTGGCCTCACCCGTATACTTGATGCCGTTTAGCTCGAGCGGTATCTCGTTTGTACCGAAAAATACACTGGTTTTTGTATCCTCTGTGTACTCCTTTGGCACCACCGAGACAGAGACTGTGTATGTCATATCGGTAAAATCTGCACTTTTTAAGGAAATATCCCAGTCTGTTATGAGGCTGGCCTCCTCCTCAAGAGTGGACTTGATATCATCCTGCATGGTCTGCACATCAGAAAGTATCACCGATGTGTTGTCTGAGGTGTATGACATCTGTGTCTCGAGCTTTTTTATCCTGTTATTAAGCAATACTGCCCCCGCAATAAGTGCGGCGAGCAGTATTATGGTAATCGCATTGAAAATATTTTTTTTCAAATTCATATTATAGTGTTATTCCTCATCTTCCTCTGCAGCTACAGCTATTCCAAGCTCCTCAAGCTGCTTTGGATCTACAGTTCCGGGTGCCTCTGACATGAGGTCCGAAGCGTCCTTTACCTTAGGGAATGCAATAACCTCCTTGATATTGTCTGTATGCAGCATATGCATGCAGATACGGTCAACACCGAAGGCAAGTCCTGCGTGTGGCGGTACACCATATGAGAATGCATCAAGCAGGAATCCAAACTGCTCATGTGCACGCTCCTTTGTGAAGCCAAGCACCTCAAACATCTTCTCCTGAATGTCATCCTGATGGATACGCACTGAGCCTCCACCGAGCTCTGTACCATTGAGTACGATATCATATGCCTTTGCACGAACTGCGCCCGGATCTGAGTCTATCTTGTCCCAATCCTCCTCCATAGGCATAGTGAATGGATGATGCATTGCCATAAATCTGTTTTCCTCATCAGACCACTCAAGGAGTGGGAACTCTGTTACCCAGAGGAAATTGTACTTGTTCTCATCAATCAGGCCAAGCTCAGCTCCGAGCATGAGACGAAGCGCTCCAAGTACATTCCATACGATTTTATTCTTGTCTGCTGCGAAAAGGAGTAAATCTCCCGGCTTTCCGTTCATCTTTGCAACAAGTGCATCAAGCTCAGCTTCTGTCATAAACTTGGCAAATGATGACTTGTATGTACCATCCTCATTGATGCACAGATAAGCAAGTCCCTTTGCTCCACAACCCTTTGCATGCTCTACAAGCTTGTCAATCTTCTTACGAGGCATCTTTGCCTGTCCCTCTACATTGATACCGCGGACAGAGCCACCGTTTTCAAGAGCTCCTGTGAATACTCCAAATCCACAGTCCTTTACGACTTCCGAAACATCGCAAAGCTCCATACCAAAACGTGTATCAGGCTTGTCAGAACCAAATCTGTCCATAGCCTCCTGCCAAGGCATACGCTTAAACGGAATCTCAACATCCACATTTATGACCTCTTTAAAAAGGTGCTTTAACAGTCTCTCATTTACCTCGATTACATCATCGATATCTACAAATGAAAGCTCCATATCGGCCTGTGTAAACTCAGGCTGTCTGTCTGCACGCAGATCCTCATCACGGAAGCATCTTGCAATCTGGAAATATCTGTCATAGCCTGAAGCCATCAGAAGCTGCTTAAAGAGCTGTGGTGACTGAGGGAGCGCATAAAAATGTCCGTGGTGTATACGGCTTGGCACGAGATAGTCTCTGGCGCCCTCCGGTGTAGACTTGCAAAGGATTGGTGTCTCTATCTCCAAAAAGCCCTCGTTTGCCATAAAGTCACGCATCACGCGAAGCACATTGCTTCTGAGCATGAGATTTCTCTGGATATCAGGACGGCGAAGATCCAGATAACGGTATTTAAGTCTGATGTCCTCGCTGGTCTTTGAATTCTCCTCAATCTGGAATGGAGGTGTCTGTGCCTCTGAAAGCACTCTGATTGATGTAGCGATAACCTCGATATCACCTGTCTTTAAGTTCTCATTGACAGCAGCTGTTCTCTTCTGGACAGTTCCCTCAACTGCGATGACGAACTCACTTCTTAAGGTGCCTGCCTTTTCAAAGCCCTCTGCACCTACATTTTCCTCACCGAATACTATCTGAAGTATTCCGCTTCTGTCTCTTAAATCTACGAAAATGAGACTTCCTAAATTTCTTCTCTTCTGTACCCAGCCCATGACGGTGACCTTCTCACCGATATTGGCATTTGATACCTCTGTACATCTATGGCTTCTATGTAAGCCCTGCATTGATTCTGCCATTTTATACTCCTTATATTTCTACTATATATTCTAATAACTGTTTGGTACCACTTCTACACAGCTAAACTGCTGCTTATCAGATTCCTATCTGTTAAAGAACTCAACAAACTCCTCGTAGCCCTCTTTCATAAGCTGCTCCTTCTGGAATTTCTTGTTCTTGTTCATGCGCACAACAAGCACCTGCTGTCCGTTTGCTCTTGCGTCTTTTGCCTGGTTCATGACATCAACAAGCTTGTCTGCCGGATATTTCTTCTCAACCAGATAAGCCACCTTCTTTGGACTCTCTGGAATCTTGAAGCCGCTCTCCATGAGAAGCAGGATAATTCTCTCAAAACCGATTGAAAAACCACAGGCCGGTACATCATTTCCGGTGAACTTTCCAATCATCTTGTCATATCGTCCGCCACCGCCACAGGCTGCGCCAAGCTCAGGCATTGATATCTCAAAAATAGTTCCTGTGTAGTAGCTCATTCCACGAACAAGTGTAGGGTCAAATACGAGCTCAAACTTTGCTCCCTTTGTGGCATTAACAGCCGTAGCTATCTCTGTCATATTTGTAACCACTTCTTCGTCTAAATATTCACCGAGCTTTTCTGAAAGTATTTTTACACCCTCAGTGACATCCCTTGTCTGCTCCAAAAGCTTGAACAAATCAAGATATTTGTCAATATTTTCCTGTGGGTAGCCATCCTGTGCAAGCTCACTTGCAACGCCTTCCACTCCTATCTTGTCCATCTTATCGAGTGTGATAAATACGCTGTCGTAGTCCTCCTCAGCGAAACCACTGTAAGCAGCCATTGCCTTTAGGATTCTTCTCTCGTTGATTCTTATCTCAAAGTTCTCGAAACCGAGTCTGCCGATTGTGGTAGTGGTTGCTGTAATCAGCTCTATCTCTGCCAGATTGCTTGGCTCTCCGAGTATATCTATATCACACTGTGTAAACTGTCTGTAGCGGCCTCTCTGAGGTCTGTCTGCTCTCCACACACTGCCCATCTGAAGTGCCTTAAACGGCGATGGCAGGTTGTTGGCATTGTTTGAATAATATCTTGAAAGTGGCACTGTAAGGTCATAGCGCATTCCAAAGTCTACTACATCCGACTCTTCCTTTGCTGTCTCCAGATTCAGCTTCTCGCCTCTCTTCATTACCTTGAAGATCAGCTTCTCATTTTCTCCGCCCTGCTTGCTTGTGAGATTTGCTATATTCTCCATGCATGGTGTCTCTATCGGTGTAAATCCGAAGCTTCTGTATGTATCCTTGATCACACTTGTCACATAATCACGGATTTCCATCTCTGCAGGTAATATATCCTTCATGCCGTTGACCGGCTTTTTGCTCAGTGCCATTTGGTTTCCTCCATCTATATTAAAATATTGAATTCATTAGCTATTCTATTATACTTTTCGGTTTTGCAATCGTCAAGGGTTTATGGCAATTATAAGGACTGCAAGCCACGGCACCGCTAGGGCGCACGCATATGCTTTGCTTTCGCTACGCTTTGCCGCTAAGATACTGTACGGATTATGCTTTTTGCGCTTCTATGCTTGACGAAACCGTCGAACCGCGCCTTCCATGGCGCGGTTCTCCTTGACTTGCCCTCCATGGCAAGTCATTTCTGTGCTTCATGTGCATAATCCTACAGTATCTAAGCGGCTTTGCTATTCGCTCAATCAAATGCATATGCGTGCGCCACAGCGGTGCCGTGACTTGCAGCCCTTACTCTGTGACAGTATTTTCATATACCGGGTTACTTTCAAGTTACTTCAATAAACCTTGTGCACTGCTGAAATAACGTACATCTGCTGTGAAAGGTTACAAATGCTAATGTTCGTCTACTGTGGAAAATTTCAGATGCTAATGTGCTTCTACTGAGGTGGATTGAAAATGCTAATGCACATCTACTGCAGTGAATTACAAATGCTAATGCACATATACTGTGGCGGATTGCAAATGCTAATGCACATCTACTGTGGTGGATTGCAAATTCCGCACGGAGACAAGCCCATGGATTTTGCTTCATCAAGCGTTACCTCTGTGTCACTCTTTTTCAAGGTCCGACAGCCCGCACGGTGATATTTCTTGCCGGTTGCTGTGATATGAACCATAGTCTCGCTGTTTGAGGAATCTGCAGCGCTATTTTCTGCTGCTGAGCTGTCTGAACCTGATGATGCACTTCCTGTTGTACTGCCTGAAGAGCCGGATTCTCCTGCCCCGCTTCCAGCGCTGCTCTGCGAACCTTCATTCTGCGGTGTATCCGTCTGAGCGCTCTGCTTCTGCGGAGTGGTGCCATCCAGCCAGCTGTCACCATTCTCATAGTTTATTCCGACTCCGGGCTGCACATTATAGCAATATACATTAAAAAGTATGCCGCCACCGTTATCCTCAACCGACTTTGCCTCTATGAGAACGCCGTTTGCAACTAGATTGCTGCCCGAGAACATCGGAGTCACTCTGTAAAGCACATGATTTCCTGTATTGTTTACATAATCCGCTACCAGATTCTCAAACGGAAGCATCCCCTCCACATTCAGGTATCTCGTACCGGTAATAAGATTCTTCGGATTGGCATTCTCGCCGGCAAGCTGATAGCCAATAAGATGACAGCGATTATATAAATACCTGTCCTTTATCACATCATACTTCACCGTATGCCAGCCTGATGGCTTTATCATGCCTATCTTGCCACGCTCCTCAGTCGGCATGATATCCTTGCAGATATTGGCATAAGCCACACCGCATCTGCCAAGTGAATCCAAATCACTGTAATTTTCAAAAGCAGTGGTAGTCATATCGCTGTCCGTAAAAAAAGGCTCATTATTGTTGACAGCCACATATGCCTTGCCATCATATGCCGGAATAGCATCGATGGAAACGTAGGAATTGTTGTTTACAAGATCCTCCTGCGGCCCATCCACTTTATCCTTGCTGCCTAAAGCACCGGAAGAATCCTCATCTGCTACAACAGCTCCTACGGCATGCCCGGCACCTTCAGTGCCGGATAAATCAGCGGAGGCACAGCCTGTAAAAATTGTAGCAATTGCAAGTAACTCACATAGTGTAATTGCTGCTGTTTTCCTTAACTTTAGCCATATGTTCATATAAAATCACTCTTTCTATCAATCGATCGATATTGGATTTTCCCTAATTACAATAAATTAAATGAATACTTAAATTACTAAACCTAATATACTTTTATTTCCTCGCTTCATTTATTATAGCAAACAATTGTTCGCTTTTCAATCCTTTCTTATTTTATCCCACCGCAGCCTCGTAGAAGCAAGGCGTAGATAAAACCGTTGCCGGTTACAACAATGTGCAACTCGCAACTCTCTCCTAAGCGGATTCCATTCACAGCGTAAGGGCCGTAAGCCCCGCCCGGCGTGGTGCACACGGACTCTCGTGAGAGCGCATAGCGAAGCTGTTTAGATACTGTAGGATTATGCCCATGAAGCACAGAAATCCGCAGCCATGGACGGCTGGGGAAGGCGTTATGCGCCACGGACGGCGCATAAAAGCCGGTTTCGTCGAGCATTGAAAACCCAAAAGCATAATCCGTACAGTATCTTAACAGCGCAGCGTAGCGAAAACGAGAGTCCGTGTGCACCACGACCGGGCGGGGCTTACGGCCCGAACTCAAAAAAGCCACCCCAGGCATAACACCCGGTGTGGCTTTTAATCATGTATTATGAAATTATGTGAATCACCTAATGTGAATCAACACTGCTATATTGCAGACCAAATCTACTCGCAAAGCTTAGAAAACTCATCCGCAACAAACTGAACCTTGGTTCCGATAATAACCTGAACAGAATTCTTGCCAGGCTTCATAACGCCTGCAACACCTGCAGATTTAATCTTCTTGTCATCAACCTGAGTGATATCCTTAACCTCAAGTCTGAGTCTTGTGATGCAGTTGTCAATGCTTGCAATATTTTCTTTGCCACCGCAGCCCTCAAGAATAGTCTTTGCTACTGCTGTGTAGTCATTGTTAGTAAGCACTGCCTTCTTCTCTGCCTCAACATCATCGTCCTCTCTACCAGGGGTCTTAAGATCCCATTTCTTGATTGCGAAATAGAATACAATGTAGAATACGATAAAAGCTGCGATTCCAAGAGGAATGATGAGCCATGTCTTTGCTGCAGCCGGAAGTGAAGATGAGAATAATAAATCCATCGCACCGGCTGAGAATGAGAAGCCTGCTCTAAATCCAAGAGCTACTGTAATCATTGTGAAAATACCATAAAGTAAAGCATAAATCACATAGAGAACAGGAGCAAGGAACATAAATGCAAACTCGAAAGGCTCTGTAACACCACAGATGAATGCACAGATAGCTGCAGAAGCAAGGATACCGATGGCAGCCTTTTTCTTAGCAGGCTTTGCGCACTTAACCATAGCAAGTGCTGCACCAGGAATACCAAACATCATACATGGGAAGAAACCTGACATGTACATTCCGAGGCTCCATGAAACATCCTTTGATGTCTCGCCTGCCCAGAAATGTTTGAGGTCTCCAAGTCCGATAGTATCGAACCAGAATACATTGTTTAATGCGTGGTGTAATCCTGTAGGAATTAACAGACGGTTCATGAATGCATAGATACCTGCACCGACTACATCAAAACCAACGATTGCTTTACCGATAGATACAAGAGCACCGAAAAGTAATGGCCATACAAACAGTAATACTACAGATACAAGGATTGAAACAACACCTGCGATAATTGCTACGCAACGCTTGCCACTGAAGAATGACAGCCAGTCAGGAAGCTTTGTATCCTTAAATCTGTTGTAACACAAAGAACCAATAATACCGGCCAAGATACCAATAAATGGGTTTTGAATCTTGTCGAATGCAAGTGTCTTTGTAGCGCTGTCAGCGATAGATGGCATGATTGTGGTAACAAAGCCTGTAGACAGGAGTGTTGTCATCATCAGCCATGAAGCTAAAGCTGCAATACCGCCAGTACCGTCGTTCTTATCCGACATACCGACACCAACGCCGATTACAAAAAGGATGGCCATGTTGTCAATCAAAGCGCCCCCTGCTTTAACTAAAAACAGACCTATTAAATTACGTACACCCTCGATGTCACCACCCTGCATGGTTGCAGGACATAAATAATATCCAATACCCATGAGGATACCACAGATAGGAAGTACTGCTACGGGAAGCATTAAAGCTTTACCCAGTTTTTGAAGAAATTTCATAAATTTCCCCTCCTTTACATTATGTATACTAAACTGGAGATACTCCAATAAAGTTCGTTATTATTATACAAATCTACGCGAGACTTAAAATCTCATCACCGGCGGATACATTTCCCTCTTTGAGCATCTTTATCTCACTATAATCAGCAGTGTTGCCAATTAAAACCGGAGTAATGACATTAAGATCTGCTGCCTTAATCTGCTTCAGGTCAGCCTCCATCAAAAGGTCACCCTTCTTCACCTGATCACCAACGGAAATATGTGATGTAAAAGGATCACCCTTTAGTGTCACTGTATCCAGACCAATGTGCAAAAGCAGCTCGACTCCCTGAGTGGTCGTCATGGTAAAAGCATGAAGCGTATCAAATACAGCTGTCACCTCGCCATCCGCCGGAGCGTAAAACCTGCCCTCAGAAGGAATCACGGCCACGCCGTCTCCCAATATCTTCTCAGAAAAAGTAGGATCCGGAACCTCTGTAATAGGAACCACTCTGCCGTTGCACGGAGAACAGATCACCTTTCCCTTTGACTTATTCTTAAAAAAACCTAACATGATATCTCCTTTCCGTCGATATACACACTCACAATATCCAAATCATCATTGAGAAGCACAAAATCTGCTCTCTTTCCTGCAGAAATGCTGCCTGCTTCATCATAGATGCCAATCTCCTTAGCCGGATTGGCTGTAGCACACATAATTGCCTCCTCAAGCGGAATACCTGCCTGCCTTACTGTGAAACGCATACAATCCATCAGATTGGTTGCCGAGCCGGCAATTGTCCCATCATGAAGTGTGGCAAGCGGACCTCTGACCGTCACTGCCTGTCCACCGAGTGTATACTCTCCATCCTCAAGCCCTGTGGCTCTCATGCTGTCACTTATTAAAATCATGCGCTTCGCACCAAACATGGCAAATGTCGCCCTGATAACCGACGGATGAATATGCACTCCGTCACAAATGAGCTCCGCATGACACTTTTCTGAATCTCTCACAGCCCCGATAACTCCGGGATTCCTGTGATGAAGCGGTGGCATCGCATTATACAAATGTGTGGCATGGCTTGCACCATGCTCAATAGCCTCTACCGCTGTGTCATAATCAGCCGCTGTGTGTGCTATTGAAACCACAACACTTCCTCTTACCCTGTCTATAAAATCAATCGCGCCCGGCTCCTCCGGAGCAATATCTACAAGCTTTATCAAGCCATTGGCCGTATCCTGAAGCTCACAGAAATAATCATAATCACATCGCATGATATTCTCTGCCGCCTGTGCGCCCTTTTTAGAAGGACTGATAAAAGGTCCCTCCATATTGATACCTACAAGATGTGCACCACCATGATAAGTATAATCACCGGCATTTTTCATGACACTCAAAAGCTCATCCCTTTGAATGGTCATAGTAGCCGGACACACGCTCGTCACTCCGATAGAAGCCTCGTATGCTGTAATCACATCAAGCGCTTCTTTGGTGCCGTCACACATGTCAGCTCCCTTGCATCCATGAAAATGAATATCCACAAGACCCGGTATCATGATAAGACCTGATGCATCTATAATCTCCTGCGATGCGCTGTCATTAGCCGCGTCCGTGTCAGCTGTTCTCTCCAAAACACTGTCAAAACGGCCATCCCTAACGACAACATCACCTTGCATAAAGCTGCCATCCTCTGTAAATACCCTTGCATTTTTTATTATCATATACATGCACCTTCTCAACTAAAAAACATCTACAAATAACTCAGTGCAGCCTCATCCGCTACAAGCGTAACATCATTGTGCAGCTGTAATACAGAAGCCGGCACCTGTGGTGTAATCGGTCCAAAGAAAGCCTTGTGCACAATCTCTGCCTTATCCTCACCACTTGCAACAATAAGAATCTTCTTAGCCTGCATGATGGTCTTGATGCCCATTGTATAAGCCTGCTTCGGAACATCATCAGCCGATGCAAAAAAGCGCTTATTGGCCTCAATAGTAGACTCTGTCAGATTCACACAGTGTACCTGCTTGTCAAAAGACTCTCCCGGCTCATTAAAACCGATATGACCATTGTGCCCGATACCAAGAAGCTGTAAATCAACACCGCCAAGAGACTGAATCAGCTCTGTATAGCGCTTGCACTCCTTCTGTGAATCCGGTTCCATGCCGTTTGGCAGATGAGTATTCTCAACCGGAATATTAACATGATCAAACAAATTCTGATGCATAAAATAATAGTAGCTCTGGTCATTCTCACGGCTTAATCCCTTGTACTCATCAAGGTTCACCGTCATAACCTCTGAGAAGTCCAAATCCCCCTTCTTGAACCACTCAACGAGCTGCTTATACAAGCCGATAGGTGTAGAGCCTGTAGCCAGTCCCAATACACAATTAGGCTTCATAATCACCTGTGCCGATACGATATTTGCAGCCTTTCTGCTCATATCTGCATAATCCTTAGCATGATATATTCTCATGAAAAATCCCCCCCCCAATTCGCAAAATATAACCAATACTATCTGCACAACCTTCAAATGTGCTGTTTGATTACATATATGCATTTTACCTCGTATAGGACATTTTGTCCAGCACTTTTTGTTATATTTTGCACATTTTATAAAAAAAGTATTAAATTTTAATGCGGTAAAGTGGTAAAATTGCATAAAAATTCGTTTCAAATGAATATATAATTTTTCACCTACCACCCTGCATCTCTTTCTGCAGAACTAAAATAATCCGTTACACTTATATCTAATATAACGGATTCCCCTGTAAAATACAATTATTTATAATCTTGAGTGTCCAGCCATAGACCATCATACTGTCATTATTAAGAGAAAATGACAGCATATTTTTATCAGATAGCAGTGAATTACTTTGTCCCATATGTCAGAAAGGCGGTCTTGTCTTCCGTGATTAGCATTGTAAGCAGATAAGCACAAAAGAAACCACCGCAGGAATTTAGATTAGTTAAAGCGTTAAATTCTGTGGTGGTTTTAATTATGCAGTCTTTTTAATTTCTATATCCATAATACCAATACCAATATAGCGCATTCACCAGATTTTTTAATTCCTCAGATGAATTTCCGCTATCAATGACCTTCTGTGAATAGCTGAACGGACCATAGTCCAGCTCTAAAATACAGCCCTTATTCTTTTCGATGACTTTGCATGCATAATTACAATTCAGGTTGCGTGCCATTATTCCGTTTATATCTACACAATACACCCCATCTGAAGCCTTTTTAGGTGTCAGACTGACTTCATTGCCATCTGCATTAACATAGCTGAACTTGTAATTGTTTATATCACAGCCTTCGTTCACCATAAAATAATGTCTTACTGTCATCTCAGACTTACATATCAGAGAGCTTCCGTAATATGTCAGTCCATTACTCTGACTATTTGCACTATCTGTTTTAATAACAGCCTTATATGCAGCAAAATCAGCCGCTGCGACAGCTTTATCGGTATCGCTCAAACCAGCATTTGCCGGCTTATCAGTGTTATATTTAAAGAAGTTCTGCGCTGCGGTTCCATAGTTTAAGAGTGCCTTCACAAGCTTAATGGTCTCCGCCGGATACTCGTTTGATTTTGACAGGAGCTCGGTGGCATATTCTTTTACACTGTAGGAATACTCTTCCTCGGTCTTGTTATCAATCACTATTCTTGTCTCGATAGTATCAGACATCTGTGCCGCATTCACCGGACATGAGAACTTGTATAAGGTTTTACCGTTCTCATTTACCTCAGCGGCGTCACTCGCATTAAGCTTATATGTCTGACCACCGATTTTAAATTCCAGATAAGCATCATGCTCAAACACCGAATCAGACATTTCCATGTAATAGTTTACATCGATGTTGTCTTTAAGGGTTAAGCTTCTGCCATACAAGCTGACCGCAGGACTCACCGAAGCGTATTCAGCTGTAAATGTAAAGCTCTTTGCATTTCCTGTAGCATTTAATGTTACCGCTGCCTTGTCTGTAGTCCACGTCATTTGATTTATCGCATACGCTGTAATACCATTTTGAATACCGGAAATACTTGGCGGATAAGAAGAATTGTCTGCTGTTATTTCAAACTCTGTCTTCCCTGCATCCAGATTTTTCTGAATCCTGTCTGCATAAGCCTTTGCCCACTTCTCGGCATCTCCTGCCCTGACAAAATAATTGTCGGCAAGGCTTGTCGAACGTGTTGCATACTTGTCTGTGGTATAAATTTTGCTATGTCCCGGATGTGCTATGGCCATCAGCTCATCGGTCAGACCAAAATACAAATGTCTCTGATCAAAGCTATACCAGTTATCGCTGCTGTCATCCCAGGTGCAGTCCGTCTGATACCACTGTCCGTCCAGCTTCATGGCATTCCAGGTGTGTCCATCATAGGTATCCCTTGTCTCGCTGTTTTCTATTCCTGCTGCAGTAAGGAGCTTTGCATATGCACTCTCATACGACTGACATGTGCCAAGCTTTCTGGTCAGCGCACTCTCAGCCGAAGACCATTTCAGGGTGTTATCATACTCAAGCTGGTCAAGCAGCCAGTCATGCAGCCAAAGGGCTTTTGCATACTCTGAGCCATCAGTTTTGCTGTTACACTCAGCTACTGCAGATTGGACAATTGAGTCAACACTCGGATATTTACTATCAGATACGCCTATATTGAAGCTCAAACGCAGATAATATACATTTGCTGCTGTATCCATCACATAAAACCTAAAGTTATAGGTACCGGTAGCAGTCATGGTAAATGTATAATCGTTTGAAGCACACTCTGATGTATAATTCATCCACTCACCGCGGCTTGGATCTGCTACTGATTCGAATGCCCATTGATTTGGGCTCGAATAGCTCGGTGCATCCATTCTGAATTTATAGTTTCCTGAGCCGCCTGTTGCAGACACATGGAATGTGGTCGGCTGTCCAAGTACAGGATCATTCCATTCTGCTTTTAGTGTCACAGCACCTGACGCGGCCTCCTCACTATGCGCATATGTAGTTTCTACAGAATCGTTGCTGTCATCCGACTCATCCCAAGATTTTTCAGTCATAGGATACTGCGCATTAAACTCAGCTGATGTATAGTATAGATAATGGCTGCCTGCCACTTTCCATGATTTGCGGGTATGATCACTAAAGTCAGCTTCTGATTTCAACAGGAAATCATTATAGGTGGCTGTATTCTGTCCATCCCAGGTACAGTCCACGTTATAGTATTTGCTGCCGATTCGCACTATATTCCACGCATGCGCTCCTCCATTGCCGGTACCGCTGATAATCCTAACCGACAGTCCTGCTTCCTTGCACAGTCTGTAGAAAAGCACAGCATACCCCTGACAGACAGCTTTTCCGGTGCATAGAGCTCCATAAGCTGTATATATCTGCTCCTCTTTTGAATTGTATGCATAATCAACATGATTGCAGATATAATCATGAATCTTTATAATCTTTTTGGCTTCGCTCAGTCCATTAAGCTGCAGTGTTGTCATTGCCTCAGCCACAGCCGCTGTCAGCTTCGCCTCCTGCTCTGCATCAGAATGATATGACATGGTATATTGTATATATCCTGCATTGCTGTATGAAAGACGACAGCCGGCAAATCCATATATAAGCGCATCCCCATCCTGTCCGGTAGAGCTTTCATCGCACTTCATTGCATCATATAATAAATCCCAATATAGCTCATCTTTGTGAGAATCAAACCAGGATGCAGGGAAATTCAAGGTTATTTCCGTTTCTCTGCTAACCATCTGCTTTCTGAGATATGAAACGGCACTGTCATAATCTGAAAAATACTGTCCCGTGGATGCCGCAAATAGCTGCTCACCGTTTGAGGAGTCAAGCTTTTTCTTTAAATCATCAATACTGATAACATCCTCATACAGCGGATTTACCATGTAGATAATATTATTCTCCGATTTATCGACCTCAGACCGGTTGCTTTCTGATTGGTTGCTCGAAGCTTCAACCCCTTCCATTGTCCGAACTTCACTTGCTGCCACAATAGTTGATGGAACCATTGTAATCAGCATAATAAGTGTTAAAATAAGGCTAATTATTCTTTTGTGCATACATAATCCTCCCGGCATGTTCTATTGTTAATAAATACTCTATCACACAATGTAAAACTACATGGTAACCTATTAATTAATCTATCGGTATAATCGGAAGCTCTATCACTCCGTTATCTGATTTATTATCATCATCGCTGCCGGTTCCTGAATTGTCACTGTTTGAATCACTGTTTCCGGAACCATTAGCGTCTATATTGTCTGTTACAGAACTATTATCCTTTTTGTTATCCTTTTTATTATCAGATTTATTACTATTTTTATTATCGGTTTTATTTACATCATCTGCAGCCGTCGATTCATCGTTTTTCATGATATCTGTCTCATAAGTATCTTTTGAAGAACTATCTTTGTTTATATCTGATGAACTCTTTGAATCTGTCGAGCTGCTATCAGATTTCTTTATATTATCGGATTTATCTTTCTTACCGGCTACTGCTGCATCATCTTTTTGAGAATCAGCTGACTTCTTAGATGCATCATCAGTATCTGCAGCTTCTGCATCAGATCCTGTACCCGTAGCTGACACTGCCTCTGTGGCTGTTGCGGAATCAATTTTCTTTTGCTCATTTGCTCCCAAATTCTTTGCAGATAGTGCTGACACCGTAATTACTGCTCCAAATATTAAAATAACTACTGTGTTTATTATATGTTTTTTCATTTCATTTCTCCAAATACGAAGCGCTGCTATCTCCATGTCTCCCTGTTTAATTGATATCACAGAGCTTTTATAGTTCTATATTACTATCTCTCTTTTAATTATGCAATATACAAAATGAATATGTTCTCTCATTTTTTCCACGAAAAATCCGCTAACCACAACGTCACAGCCATAGTTAACGGATTCTTATTGAACTGCATTTATTTAATTGACTGATTTAACTGACTATCGTCCCAAATACTATAATGGTCTCATCTGCTTTTTATTTTCCCTTGATAAGCTATTTCACATGTCCATTTACTATATTGTATGTATTTCCTTATTGCACAGTATATAGATTGTTATTGCAACAACCATAAGTGCCGTAAGAACCGCCGATGAATAAACAAAATAACCTCCCTGAAGTATACCAGCCAGGGGCAATTCACTCCTAAAGGTTATTCAGAGTGAATTCAACCGGAATCAATCACAGTTAGAGCAAACGGCTCCAACTACAAATGTAGCTGTTCCAAAGATGTCCTCACTCCTGAAGTAATTATCTCATGAAAAGTCGGTGGCCACAAACCGTGCGATTATAAATCGCTTACGAACATAATTGCCTTAATGGGCTGTAATGTTCAATGAACTATTTATAATTGACAATATCCTCGAGTGTATATAACCGCACATCATTTTCTTCAGCAGCACTTTCAATCTTTTCATCAAAACCGTTTTCAGAAAACAGTGCATAGTAGAATTTCGCCTTTTGCTTCATTGGAGTAAGTTTAGCAAGTGTATCAAGATATTCGGAATAGCTAAACGGCGACTTCTTAAACTTGCATTCACCAACAAGATATTCCTTTGCACCTCTACCGATTCCAAGCAGGTCTATCTCTGTTTCAGCTACTCTCAACCCATCAACAGCATTTTCATCACGAATTGTTGTTTTTCCAACCCATCTTCCCATTTTGTTATAACGGAATGGCAGTTCATTTTTCTTTTGCATTTCACGAACAAATTCTTTGCATACATCTTCAAAGCTGAAGGACACAAATTCGTGCAACAGCGGTTCTACCGCATAATCGTAAACGCCTTCGACATCTCCATCCTCAAGCTGAGAGAAATTCGTATATCCAAACGCATACCAAAAGCGGAAAAAGTTATCCGTCAGGCGGTAAGTACCTCTATTAGTATTTGCCTGCTCTTTTATTCCGGCGTCAACCGAAAACTCTCTTTCCACTATTCCCAATTCGATAAGGTTCTTCAGATATACGCTCGTTTTTGAAGTATCCTCAACAAGCGACTTCTGACTAATGTCATTAAGTTTTGTGTTTCCAAGTGCCACTGCTTCAATAATTGAGTTATATATCGGTGTTTCTCGCAGTTCCTGATGAAGCAGGAAATCCACCTCACTGTATAGAATACAACCTTTCGTCAGTATGTTGCGTTTAATATTTTCCGCAACAGACAGTTTCGGATTCCATTGGTTCAGATAATGAGGAATGCCTCCAAGCACAGCATAGGTAATCACTTTGTCTTTCGTTGAATAATCCGGAAAGAATTTTATAGCGTCATAAAATCCCATTTCTTTCATCTTGTAAATTCCGGTAGCTCTACCATACAACGGATTCTTTTCAGCAAGCAATTCTTTCTCAATAAAGCTCATTGCACTACCGCAAAGAATCAGCATTACATTACTGTTCTTAAATTCTGCGTCCCACAAATTCTGCAAAATGGAAGGAATACTTTTATTTCCTCGACACATATACGGGAACTCATCAATGATAACAAGTTTCTTTTCATCCCCATAAGGCAAATCCAAAATAGCTCTAAATGCTTTTTCCCAATCAGCGAACTCCGTAACATACTGCTTTGCAGGAATATCCTCTTTCAAGAGTTGTTTTGAAAACTTTGCGAGCTGCACTCTGTCAGTTGTCTGAGTACAGGAAAAGAAAATGTGCGGCTTGCCTTTGCAAAACTCTCTGAGTGTTTCCGTTTTGCCAACACGTCGTCTGCCGTACAAGACAATCAACTGTCCTTTGTTTTCTTCATATTTATCGTTTAGGAATTGTAATTCTGCTTCTCTGCCTATAAACATAAAAGCGCCTCCTTATATATCTAATCCTGATTTACTAAATCCTGATTTGATATCATTATGCCCTCTACTTTCATTAAAATCAATAGGTTAATGATGACAACATTCTGATGAGACATCAGTAAAGCAGTTCGTTCTCTCAACGCATTTTCAAAGAATTCCCGTTCATCTTACTTTATTTAGGTTTATATAGTCCTAAATACACTACCTTCCAGTGGTCCGTTTGTCATACCATCAAATCA
>ULSC01023783.1_pt1 | contig 26169 bp, 23 predicted proteins | sample 1955981 | NCBI WGS metagenome assembly ULSC01 (sample SAMEA4835698, study PRJEB28245) | human gut metagenome | biome: gut microbiome; material: fecal sample | place: Denmark | collected 2008
TGTCATATAAGACAGTAAGTCAATGGCTGCTTCAAAAACATGAAGGATTGAACTATTGGAATTTGTAAAAGAAAAACTAAACGCTTTATTACTTCCACTATGATCCAGTTTGTAATTTTTAAAGATACTTCTTTTAAAAGCGTAAGCTGGCTTATCATCGTCATATCCAACAAAGACAACATTTTTAAATTGTTTGTCCTGATAAATTTGATTTGTGGAAATAAAGCAATCCACAATGTCTTTATCAATCTTTCTTTGATTACACAGATACCTTATGATCAAATCATTGTTTTTATCTTTGATAGGCAATACGAATGGCTTTGTCTGTTTTGGATAATAGTATGTTGTTACTGGTGCACTGATTTTCATAAGATCTAATAAATAGTTACAGGCATCTTTAAAATCAAAACCTTCAACCGTTACAAGATAATCCAATGCGGAAGTTCCGCCTTTACCTTGTGACCACCAATACCATTTACCATTCGAAAAGTGTAAAGAATCATGTTCACGATGGTAATAATCTGTTCTTCCATTTTTTATAAGCATGTCAGGCTGATAGTTCTTTAGATAATCGAAGGCACTAAGTTTTCTGATTTCTTGAAGTACAGCTTTACGAATATAACGCTTTCTCATCGTTCAAGCTCCTTTGGTGCAGGACACATCCATGGAATGTCATGTTCTTTACAAAACTTTCGCATAGCACCTGGATTTTCTTTCTTAGAAAGTTCGAAATTTTCGGAATATACTTTATCAACAACATAATATTGATCTGTAATATTGTTGAACCATTGATTCATAAATTGGTTCAATTCATTGATACGCATTGGATTACCATCTACTCGCTCATAAATTTGTAGTGTGTCTTGTTGATACGTTTGTGGATATAACAATCTGTTCTCTTTATCTACTGTAAATTCAACATCAGGATCTGCCATTAAATCTCCATTCAATTCAAAATTATGAGCAATGGCCAATCGGTTTTCATCTATGATTTCAATATTTAAATCCATAAAACCTGGTGATGTGAATTTCATGTAGTAGGCATCATTTGTAAGAAGTGGTTTTGCGATATCTTCAAACAATTCATAGTTCCTTCTTTCAATTGAATGATCAATAAACCAGGGCTGATTAATATCAAAATTGGGATTTACTAGTGCGTTATAACATGCACTTCGTAAAGTTCTGTTGTAATTAGGGTTGTTTGAAAACAAGTGAGCTTGTGTTTCATATTTATCATCACTGTTTAAAAAATCAATAAGTTTTTGATCAATAAGATGATCTACATCAAAGATTTTGTTTCCTTCCATTGCTTTATAAGGCTCAAGTATTGGAAGCATGGAAACCAGAATATCATGATTCAATTGTTCCATTTCTACAGGAGTTATATATTTGTTTTCTATTTCTTTCATTTGTAATTTCTCCTTAAATATTGGTTCTATTTTTTCAATCATTTCATGAGCAGTACTTTGAATATTTAGAAGAATGGATTTTAGTTCATCAAATTCTTTATTGGCATAACTGGCAATATAGCCAAAGGAATATTCAGAAGTATCGATTCCGAAATGATCACATAATACAAAAGCCAACGATTCCGCTTCTATTTCTCGTTGGCTGTGTGTTTTATTAGTTTGTTTATGAAGTATGCTATGAGCATACTCATGGATTAATGTTTTAGCTATTTGTAAATCTTCAAGATCTTTGTTTACAACAATCTTTTCTTCATGCGGGGAATAATATCCTTTTGCACCAGTAAGAAGTGCTAGATCCTCCGTTTCTGTTTTAAATTCAATGGGTATAGTACAAACGGTTTGTATCATTTGAATTAGCGCTTGTACTTCTTGACTGGATCCTGTCAGATCATGCAGGAAAGTTGGTAGAGGTTCTCCAGAGGTCTGGGATATATCAAATACTGTTGTTGTTTTAAAGCAAGTGATATTAACTTCACGTTCTTCTTTTAAAGCATTACCTGATGTATCTAAAACAACATTACCATTTTCATCCAGTTGATTCATTTCTCGTTTTTCTTTAAAAACAACAGGTGCTAATATCGTTAATCCTTTTTCGCCTTTGTTTACATGACGATTGAAATTGTTTTGCCATGAACGATAACCAGCTACTAAAGTGGCTTTTGGCTTTTGAGAAAGAATCAGTAAAGTGTTGTTCAATGAATACGAATGAAACTTACTTAAGCAGGATAAATACTGTTTGAAGTTTTCGCTAGAATATACATCTTTAACACCTTGTTTAATTCTTTCGAATGCAGCTTTAGTCTTTTCATCTTGTGACATTGCATCACCATCCTTTCTAAAAATGGGAAAAAGAAAAGCACTAGCCAAGTGCTAATGCTTCATTAAATTTGAATTAATCTAAATTAAATCTACATATATTTTTTTATCTTTGTCGAGTGTAAAGATTACTTCAGATGGAAGAATATTTTCTCCGATTGAAGCTAAACCTATTAATGAATATACCCATTCAAATAAGTCATTTGGAAGTCGAAAACACTGAGAATTACCATTTAACTTAACTGTTATTAACGGTATATTTTTGTGATCTATCCCAACAGATAAAACTTCAAAAATTTGTGTTCCTTCGTGTAGAGGTAACATAGGATTATTGGAAGAATTCAAATATATTTTCCCATTTCGTTGATTAAAAAAAGATTCATCTTCATTTAGATTTATTTGAGATATTGGTAATTTACAACTTTTTCTTTCAAAATATCTGTTTAATTGTTCACATGCATAAGCATTAAAATATTCAGGCTGCATATTCAAGGCAGATTGAATTTGTGTTGATGATTCAAAGTTACTCATATAATTTAATAGCGAATTAAGTACAATTAAATCATCTGCATAAATACCAGAATATGATTTATACCAGGCTGGTTGTAATACACAAATTAGATTAAAGAATTTTTTATATAGAATTAATTGATCTTCATCTAATTCAAACCACTTATGACTCAAGACTTTCTTGTTAATTCCATCATCAAAAGAATTATATTGCAATGCAGTTGCAATACTTTTTAATAATTTTGAGATGATTCCAGCTAACATATCTGCAATACGAAGACCAGGATGGTTTTTAGAATCAAGTTCTTTGACATTTTTCAAACCTACATCAATTGCTGATTGCAAAGTTTTACTTATTTCATTTTCTCTTCCTTCTTTATCAAGAATCAAATTATAGTTTTCAATCTTTTTTTCTTGCAAGTACTTTTTAAATCCATCAAAAGCCATATGATAATTCCAATTAATATTTGGTGCCTTAGAAATTGTATTCAATATAGCTATAGCATCTATAAATGCCTCTGTTTCTGTTTTTTTTAATTCCGGTTGTGATTTATTATATTCAATCCGATTAAGTAAAAATTTTTTTAATTCATCAATAAAATCATCCGGTGATTCATAAATGCATTTGATAATTTTTTGAGGATGATACTTAATCAAAGTTTTTGTAACACTGTACTTTATAAAATCTGCATTATAAAAAATGTTGTTTTCATATTCCTTAAATAGTTGCAATATAAGATATTCAATCTTGCTACAAACAGAAAAATAAATATGAGTGTTTTCATCAAACAGTGATAGAAAATCATTTAAAAACATGATATTTGGTTTGTTTATAGATGCAAATCCATATTCGAGTTGTTTTTGTTTAAACATTGTGCTTTTAATTTCACCATTCTTATTTTTTCTATCTGCATACTTATTTTCAAAGGCTAGGTATTTCTGTAGAATCTCATTCTTATCTGGATTCCAACCAACAATCATAGTAACGAAATTATCATAATAATTAGAAGCTGTTATTGTTTGATAATTAATTTTCCGGCTATGTTCAGATTCATCATAATAAAAAGTATAATTTGTCATCAGTAAATTCATCTCCTACTAATATGTTAATTATCTAATTTTAAAATATCATAACTTCGTTAACTTTTCATGAATTTATGACTTTGCATCTATTTGCTTTGCAAGTACTACAATTCTTTTGTTGTTATCCCGCGTATCACAAGTAACAAGTGTCATTAACTTATCATCATAAGATGCGGTTTCACTTGTTTTATAGAAACCACGATTGATGGAATCCGAAATAAAGGAATTGAATTCATTGGTTGTATCCCAAGCTGTTTGTGTAAATTCCAAAGAATCATTTAGGTTGTTTAGATCAATGTTCATCACATCAAAAATCTTGTAAGTTCTTGTTTCATTTTCTGTAATAAATTCAAAAGTATGATGTTTATCATAATAGGTTGAATCGATATAACTCATAAGGGGAGTAAAGATAATATTGCTCCACTTTGATGAATGACCATAGATCACAACATTTTGTGAATCAATATTACCATCCGCAGATATAAAGGGAATGCCTGCATTGGCATATTGTTTTTCAATATTTCTTCGTACATAAAAATCATTATCTGGTGCCTGTACAATCGGTTCATAAATGATTCGATCATCAAATACCAGAATACCAACAACATCTTTGTTGGTTTGTTTTAATAAAGACAAAGAAAGCTCCTTTTCAGAAGCTTCCTTGTCACTTGTATTGTTTTTAGCTGGTTTGGTTTCTACATAGTAGTCTGCATAATCATAAGATTTTTTTGTTCCAAACTGACTATAGAGAATTCCACCCAGTGCTGCAATTGCTGTAATCGCCAGGACTGCAGCTTTTATTTTCTTATGTTTCATACTATTTATACCCCTGTATTCGGAACAACGATACGTTCATTTTCAAAATAGTAAATGACTGTATCTGTTTCTTTATCGGCTTCTACTTTATAAGCTTTTGATTTATCAGCTAACTGATAAGAAGTAGGTGCTTTGATTTCTTTAAATTCATATTCATGACCATAGATGGCATCCGCTAATATGGCTTTTCCATCTTTGATGATATGTTTACTAACCTTGTCATCCCCAACTTTTCTAGAATAGTAAGTATCATCATCTAAGTCTAAAAGAATTTGTTTATTTTCATCGGTTTTAACGGTTTTAATGACTTTAGAGAATTCTTCATCTTTTGAAATTTCATATTCTTCATCTTTATCATTACCAGTAATCATCAAATTACCAGAACATAGCTTCGTCACAAATTCACCCGTTGTTTTGTCATATACTTCAAAAATTGCACCATTTAAGAAATGATCATGATGTTCTTTATCTACTTTATTGACTTCCAATTCTAAACGACGTTTTTCATTGTAAAGATCCATAGATACAGTCACAGCTGGTTTTGTTGTATCTTCATCATAGCTGAATGTAAAATCATGATTTTCTTCATCCAACTTGTAGACAACATTTGTTTCCAGTTCTTTAACATAGTATTCACCAACAGGAAGATCCAACTGTTCGTTATTTTTTCCATTTTCATCCAATGTTAAAATACCAACTAATCCATCACTTGGAATTAGAACTTCATCATCTAAAGTAATGTCATTTTTAGAATAGACTCCAAATACAACATCTTTATAGGCATCTTTATCATCTTCTTCAAAAGTCTTGTTGATATCTAAATTCAACTTTTGTCTTTCATTGACATAAGCCTGTTTGATTTCAACAACATCAATCATCTGACCAGCATATTCAATATCAAAATCATAACTGTTTGAATCGAGTACATAACCTGTCTGAGTAGCTGTTTCCTTGATTGTATATTTACCCAACTGTAGTAAAGAAGAAGTAGTAATACCATCACCTGTAGTAAATGTATCTACAACATCACCTTTATTAAACCAGACTGTTCCTTCAGGAGTCACAATATCTTCACGAGCTGTAATTTCATACGTAACACCAGAAAGATATTGTTCTTTGTATTCTGGTGTATATAAAGTGCCATAGTCTGTTTTTTCTTCTTTAACACCACTTAACATTTCACCAGACTTTTCTACATAGACCTGACCCTTTTGGGTTTTGTTGTCAAAGTTCATAAAGATCTCTGTAGAAGAACCATCCACATTGACTGGGATTTCTGTTTCTTTTAGAACATATCCATATGGTGCTTTGATTTCAACTAATTTATATTCACCAAATTTAAGTGGAGAAGGTAAGTGTACAGAACCATCTTCATCTGTTTTAAATACATCCGTTGTATATTTCTTTGGATAGGTTACTTCCTGTGTGACAAAATTACCATCGGCATCTTTGATCTTGAATTCAACACCGGCAGCAGGAATACGTTTACCTGTTTCAGAATCCGTCTTGTAGATGGTTAATTCCGCTTTGATTGTATCGTTATAGATGTTATAGAAGTAAGTTTTATTGTTTTGATCAATTCTCACTTCAAATGGCTTTAAGGTATCGTAACCAGTAGAAGCTTGTTCTTTTACGACATACGTTCCATAAGGAAGATAATCACTGATTGCTCGTCCATCTTCATCGGTTTCTAATGTGGATACAACTTTACCTGTAGATTTTAAGATAATATCAAACTTGAATCCTTTACCAGGCTTTTGAACATTAGATTGGAACAATCCGTATTTATTTTTATCTATGCTTTTTGCAATTTCAATACGTCCTTTAATGACTTGATCTTTGATGGTTGTACCAAAGGTAGAAGGAGTGGAATCACCAGAATCTTTTAAGGTTACGGAATTACAAGAATCATTCTTTAAATAGCCTTCAGGAGAAGTGACTTCACAAACATGAAGTGTTGTTCCAACTGGATACTTTTTAGATTTAGCTTTTGCTCCATTTGTGGTAATTGTTTCAAGAACATTTCCACTTGTATCTTTAATCGCAAATGTTGCTCCATTAAATGTGGCATCACCTTGTGTTTTATCTCCTGTTTCTACATCTTGTTTTTCGACTTCAATATCGGCATAACGCAATTCAAAATTCAATTTAAAATCTGGAGAAGGGTCACGTCTTGATGCTAACCAGATAACTCTTTGATAGCCAGCTGATCCATAGATGACATTGACATCACGTGCACTAAAATTACGTGAGAAAGTAATGGATTTGTCATAGTTTTCAGAAGTGATGGCAACCGTTAAGTTATTGCCATCTACAGAAGCATTGATCCCATTGGCATTTGTGATGGAATAATTACCTAAGGTTCCTTTTGTATCGGTTAAAGTAACAGGACTGTTTAATCCCATTTTAACTGTCTGGCTGTTGAAAGAAGGTCTTCCTTGAGGTTGACTTCTTAAACGATTGATTTCAGCCATTTCGCCAGAAATATCATAAATCGTTGTTCCATCCATTTCATAAGGCTGATACCATGTCCCTGTAACAGCTTGCCAGATCATACATTGTGTAGCTGTATAGTATTTTTCTGTTTGATGGCCTGGATAAGAATAGCCATAGTAACTGATTTCCCAGATGGCCTGACGAGTTGGTTCAGATAATTCGTCCCATTTTGCGGTATCTTCATGATAATCTAAACCTTCTGTAAATAACTGCATCGGTTCAATACAGAAGACAGTTTTATCACCAACCGTCAAATAGGAAATATAATCAAATCCAAATTGATTGTTTATATGAATCATGGCATAACGGCCACCAATATCTGTCATATCCAGTGTTGCTACACCATTATCCTGTGGTACTAAATCTGGAAATACATCTTTGATATTTCCTAGTTCTACAACAGAATCTAAATTTTCATCGGTAGTTGTTTCTTCAGCATGTACCGGTATTGTATTCATCATAGAATTGAGAATCACTAATGCTGTCAGAAAGAACTTACTGCCTTTCTTTAAAATGTTTTTCATCTTCATTTTTCCTTTCATTTATTTTGTTGCAACAAAAAAGACGAGAAGATCTCGCCTAGTTAAAACTGTTCATTTTCTCATTCATCACCACCTTTATTGAATCAAACTTCCATTACTCCAAAGATTTAAACCATAGTAAGCAATACTATGATCATTTCGATATACGGCCTGTACAGAATAATTCGTGATTTCTGTTTCACCAATATACATCACTTCATTCAGGTAATATACACCTTCTGCATCTGCTTCTGCTTGAGAAGAATATGTCGCAAAGTAATGATTTTGATCCATAATCACATCACAGGCCAGATCTTGATTCACTCCACCAGGACATGCATAACTTGGTTTTACAGGTTCTGGTGTTGGAGTGGGTTCTACAACATGTTCTGGAACAGGTTTACTTGGCTTTTCAACTGGTTTTGTTTCAGATTCTTTACTTGTACCTGTACTTGAAGAATTGACTGTTGAATTATCTTTCTTTGTAGTACCTGAAGTTTTTGTTTGATTGCTTGAAGTTTGTTTTTTACCTTCCGAAGAAACAGATGAGTTGGTTTTTGTTTTAGTAGAAGACTTAGCTTCAGCTTTTACTGAATTAGTCTCTTTTGAAACGTCTTTTGTTTTCTTTTCAATTTCTGAATTCGTTGCATTTCCAACTTCTTCTGTCTTTTCAGTCTCTTCATGCTTACTAACCTTGGATTTCGATTCATTTGTGTTCACTTTTGAATCTTTTGTTGACTTAGCAACAGTAGAAACAACAGGACCAGAAGCATTGCTTTGTTGATTTACATAAACGCCAGTTCCAACACACAACAAAGAAATACAAATTCCTATTACTGTTTTTTTCATACGTTTTAACCTCCAGTGATCTGTTTAAAATAGTCTCTTAACTTAAACATACGTAAATATCTTTCTTATTACAAACCTGCAAATATCTATTACTACTAACTAATAACAATCATTTTTTCTTTTTCGGTAGGTAATAAGATTGCTTCGGTAGGTAGGAGGGGTTTTAGGGGAGGTTGCAGTTACACGTCCTGATACAAAGACAAACTGCCCCTCCAACAGTTTGGTTTACAAGCATACATACAAAAAAGACAATCACATTTATGATTATCGTTCCTGTTCTCGTGCTCGTTTCTTTGCCCAGTTTTCCAGCAAGTGAATCATTAAATCTTTCTTCTTGCCTGGTGTAAAGTCCTTTGGGAAATATTGATCAATCTCTTTCATTTGAAATGATAGCTTTTCTCTTTGGTTTGGTTTTTCTTCGGATAAAGTATCATCAATGAATTCAGTAGTCAGTTCACCATCATGAGATAGTCTTTTGAATTCCTGACATTGTGCTAAAGATGGTGTTCTTTGATTTTCAACAATCGCATTGGCTAAATCATATTGTTCAGATTCCGTTAAATACGAAAGTTCAACAGCAGGATTAAATGCGATTTTAATTTCATTTTCATGACGGTCATCCACCATTTTCTGTAGTGGTTCAACAAGGTAAGTTAAGCGAATAAATCTTTTGACTTGATTTTTACTTTCACCTAATTGATCAGCTAATCTTTCGACTGATTTCTTATTAACTGACTTGTGCCCAAGTTGGGCACAAGTTGTATTTTTGCTATATTCGATAGAAATATTATCGAAATTGTCATCTACAACTTTACCTTGATGTTTCATGGCTTCTAGTCTCATTTTATAGGCATAACCACGCTCACTTGGATAAATGTTTTCACGTTGAATATTACTGTCAACCATTAAGATTGTTGCCTGATCATCATCCAGGTTTCTAACAATAACATTCATTTCTTTTCTTCCTAGTTGTGACAAGGCAAATTTACGCCTGTGACCAGAAATCATTTCATACGTGCCATCTTCTTTTGGTCGTACAAGTGCTGGCATCAACATATCGTTTTCTTTGATGGAATCAATAAGTTTTGCCATATCTTCATCCATCGTTACATGGAACGGATGTTCTTTAAAATCTGTAATTTTATCTATTGGGATTGTGGTAACTTTTTCTGCACTGGCCTCTTGTCTTTCTTCTTCTGTAGAAAACAAAGAGTCATAAGTTGGCAATCCCAAATCTAATTTTGGCAATGTTGCCACCTCCTTTAAAATAGGGTGAGTTGAATACAATTGTTTAATTTACGATCATTCCAGTCATTTACTGCAAGTTCTTCATTCATTTCTGTTTGTGTCCTGGCAGAGCACAAAGTACAGCTTACATATTGGCCATAACAACCATTGATTTTCTTGTTATCCCAGTCAATACGAAGTCTCGCAATAGAGTGACAATGTGGACATCGTTTTAATCGTATTCTAGTCATTTAAGAGTGTAAAAGATTCCACAACAACAATCGTAGAATAGGTCTTTTTACCATCTTTTTCATAAGAACTTATACGGAGATATCCATTGATTTCATAGGCTGTATCTTTATCGCTGTGTTTACAAAGTGCATTGGCAACTTCACCAAAGGCAATACAGTTAATAAAATCAGTAAATGGCTTATTGTCTCTTATACAAGCTAAACTAAATCGGACAAAAGAATTGCCTTTACTATTTTTAGATAGTTCAATATCTCTTGTCAGTGTTCCAATTAAATGGACTGAATTGTTTTTCATGTTCTTCTCCTAACGACAGTCTCTGTCTTTATGTTTTACTTTTTGTTCTGAAATGATTTCCATGGTTAGATTGTCATAGGCCTTGGCCACTTTTGAATCTTTTGCGTAGGCATAGATACTGACTCCAGCTATAGTTGCTTCACTGGCTTTTGTGGCTTTAGGAATGATCGTATCAAAGACTCTTATATTTTTACCAAAACTTTCGTGAATGGTTTCAATCGTACTTTTGGCTACTGTAGTATTCATATCTACAAGCGTCATGACAATACCAGCAACTTTTAAATTAGTGTTAATCTTACGTTGCACTTTACTTACAGTCTGAAGCAATTGAGTCATTCCTTTTGCAGGAAGAAACTGTGCCTGTACTGGAATCAGTACTTCATCCGCTGCAGATAGTGCATTAATGGTAAGCATCCCTAAAGAAGGTGGACAATCAATCAAAATAAAATCATAGTCATTACGTAGTGGCTCAATACAGCTGCTTAATGTCTGTTCACGATTGATGACACTGACTAAGCGAATATCCATATCTGCAAGTTCAATGTTTGCAGGGATCACATCTACATCTTCTTTATGTTTTAAAATCAAAGAAGAATAGTCTATTTCCTTATCATTAATATAAGCATCCAGAAGATTTGAAACACTGCAATCTAAAGCATCATTGGATTTCCAACCAAGGGAAGTGGTTAAATCTCCCTGAGGATCAAAATCAACAATCAGGACTTTGTAGCCGTAGCGTTCAAGACCAATCGCAACATTAGCCGTAGTTGTAGTTTTACCAACACCGCCTTTTTGATTGGTGACGGCAATCACTTTACATTTACGCATAAAAAAACTCCTTTCTACATATCCAGTGTTTGACTGGTATGTAAAAAGGATTAAGTTGTAGGAAAAATCAATTTTTATAAAAGTGAACGCATATGTTCACAATCTGATTCGTGAAATGAAATATATGAATGCATATGAGACATCAATGCTATTCTCTCAATTCCTATTCAAATTTGAGAGAATAACATTTTGTATTGGAAAAACTAAGCATTTAAGAAGTTCATTACTAGTTTGACCATTGTTTCTTTTTCTTCAGGTCTGGATTCTGCAATCATTAAAGTAATGGCAACAAGTGCACTGTCTGAAATAATTTGCTTTCCATCGATAATAAGATGTTTGTTCTTGTTTAAAAATTCAAGGAATATGGAAGCACCTATGCGTTTACAACCATCTACAAATGGATGGTCTTTAATTAAGAAGTAAAGAAGATTTGCAGCCTTTTCTTCGATACTTGGATACAATTCGGTTCCAAAAACATTTTGGTAGATAGCTGCCAAGATTCCGTTGAGTTTTCCTTCCTCTTTTTCAACACCAAATACATCTGAAAAGTTGCCATATTTCATAGAATCAATCAATTCACGACATTCTTCGTAGGTTAAATGATAAATAGAAGCAATGCCATCTGGTTTAGGAATGGTTCCATGATCGTAATCATCTAATAAAGTAAGTGCATTGGAATATGCTTCAACAACACTTAAAACTTCTTTCTCTTCAATATTAAGAGTCGAAGCAAGCATTCTGGATTGAATCGCAATTGTTTTATTTAACACATCTAAGCGTTTTTGATTTACTGCATAACCTTTGAGCATGTAATCATGAAGAATAGATGTTGCCCATTTTCTGAAAATAACACCATTTTGTGATTTTACCCGATAGCCAACAGAGATAATTACATCCAGGTTATAATAATTAACCTCTACATTTGAAATTCTATCTTTTCCAGTACGTGGATCATAGCGCTTTAGTTGAGTTGCATTTTTTGCAACTGAGCTAAATTCATCTAATTCGCCTTCATTAAATATATTTTTTATATGTCTAGAAATTGTTGATTTGTTCTTATTGAATAAAGTACATAATTGATCAACAGTTAACCATACAGTATTCTTGTTTGGAGAGATATTAACATCTAATTCTAAATCACCATTTACAAACTTAATTATTTCATTGCTCATATGTTCACCATCATTATGCTGGAAGCATGCCCCTTTAATGAAAATATATCATGCGGATACATTGAATACAAACTTGCAAACATGAATTCCATCATAATAAAAAATCCTTTCTACATATCCAGCGTTTGACTGGTATGTAAAAAGGAGGGAATGAAAAAGATAGTTAATTTTGTGATGAAAGGGCAGGGGATAAGGCCTTCGTGAAAACAGATATGAAAAAATCTTTTTATTTGGATTCTAAAAGTGGCTTTTTTAGGCATTTGTACCTGTAAATAACGGCCAAAAACGGGCACTTTTAGAATATCTAAGAAATTCCATGGACGAGTTCGAATAATATCAAAAGTTGAAAAAGTCCTTTGTTCAAGGGCTTTTTTTAATATCTCAAGTGGTGCTGAAAACATTTTGAAAACGTATTTTGTATTTGGTGCCTTAACTAAAGGCTTTCAGATGGGTCCAAAATCGTACTTTTCAGTGAAAAACAGGTAAAATTGACCGATTTTTGACAAAAATCAGGTCATTTTTGGACGGAAATCACTGAAATTTGGTTAAGCGGTTTGGAGGTGCTTAGAGGTTGGACCAAAACATAAAAAAGCTTTTAAAATAAGGCTTTCATGAGGATTTGCTTAACCAATAAATACTTCTGTTTTACCCTTTTTTCGCATTGCCAAGATGGTTTTGAGGGCCAAAGTAATCATTTCATCGTCTGCATCGTTATCAATTTTAGTTCCATACAAGTTAATGAACCGAATAAGTTCGTCTTGTAGGCTTCTGAATACATATGGATTGCCATATACGGCTATCTCTTTTCCAAGTAATGAATTGACTATAAAATCTTGTTTTGTAAGTCCAGACATCAGTACTCTTCTATCTAATAGTTCTGCTTCCTCTTTTGACATTCTGAAAGAAATAATTTTATTTCTCAAATGTCCTTTCTGATCTAGATTTTTCTTGCTCATCTTTTTCACCATTTCTTGAAATGTTTAATTTTTTAGCAATCATTAGATATTTATTAGGAAACATATGTGCGTAGCGATAGGTTACTTTAACACTTTCATGTCCTACACGATTTGCGATATCTACAGCACTAAATCCCATTTCAATCAGCATAGATACGTGGGAATGTCTTAAATCATGGATGCGTATTCTTTTGACACCGGTTTCTCTGCATCCTCGATCCATTTCATGATGAAGACCGGATTTAGTGATTGTAAAGATACGATCATCAATTTTCAAGTAGGGAAGTCTAGAGATATAATCTTGCATCTCATCGGATAGAAAATCAGGAAGTGTTAATACACGATTACTTTTTCTGGTTTTAGGTGTTGTGATAACGTCTTTGCCTTTAATGTGCTGATAGGATTTGTTGATTCGTAAAGTTTTCTTTTCAAAATCAAAATCTTCAGCTGTTAAGACAAGCAGTTCACCAAGACGTATGCCACACCAATACAAGATTTCAAATGCATGATAACTTTCTTCTTTATTCATCATTGCTCTAGAGAAAGTAAGATATTCTTCCTTAGTCCAGAACTTCATTTCACCAACTTCTTCTTTACCCATGTTACCGGCAAGTCTAGCAGGATTGTTTTTTAATCCATAAAATCTAACAGCATAATTAAATAATGCGCTGAGTTGATTATGGATTGTTTTAAGATACGTTTGTTTATAGTTGTTATCTTTCATGACTTGATTTTGCCAATGGATAATATCTTTTGGAGTAATTTCATCTAGTTTCATTTCACCAAGATAGGGAACGATATGATGATAAAAGATATTTTGTTTGGTCATCAACGTATTTTCTTTAATACGATATTCCATTGATTCTAGATAGATTTCAACAAAGTTCTTAAATAAGATAGAAAAGAATTGAGAAATGGAATTAATTAAACCAACACAGATTGTTAAGCAAGCTAATGTAAAGATTGCTGCCAAAAGAATTGCACCTCCATCACCAAACACCTGCTGCACAATACACCTCAAAGTCCATACACCATTTTCCTGTACTGCATATACACCAGAGGAACACATTCCCATATAAGAAAGCATCATATATATAATTGCTAAGATACTGCCTGCAAATATACCAGCATACACAGTATGTGTAATACGATCTTTCGTCTCATTTAATCCAAACGAAACAAGTGTTGTTGAAATCACTAGACCAAAGTTTAATGTTGCAATGGTATCCATTGTGTTATAGACCTCTGTAAAACCTTTTAAAAATGCAGAAGATTGATAGCTATCTAAGGCAGGTGCAACATTGACATTTCCTTTTGTCACAAAACTGATAAACAAAAGAGCAAGCAAAATCAATAAGCTAGGTGTTAATACCCTTCCAATACGCTATACAAGTTTACCAGGATTCAAACACAGCCATAACGCAACAAGAAGGAAAAGAGCAGAGTATAAAACCATCCATAGCGTACGATTTGCATCTTTTGGCAAATATGGTGAAACTGCCATTTCAAACGGAATAGAAGCTGCACGCGGAATACCTAGACCAGGTCCAATAGAAAGATAAATCAAGGCTGTAAATATGAATGCAAAACGTTTTCCAGCTTTTCCACTTAACTTATCTAATCCATCAAATCTAGCAACAACAATGACACCAAGCACTGGCAATACAACCGCTGTTAATAAAAAACCAGCCATCGCAGTAAACGTATGTTCCCCTGCATTTTGTCCTAAGAATGGTGGAAAGATTAAATTTCCAGCTCCAAAGAACAGTGAGAACAACATAAAACTGATAACCACCATATTCTTTTTGTTTAATTTCATTTCTTTTTTCCTCCAGCACACAAAAAAAGATTCATCCCAAAACATGAGACGAATCTGATATACGCGGTACCACTCAATTTGCATAGAAAACTATGCCACTCTACTAGACTCCAACAAGTCCGAAACCTGTAACGTGATTTATTAAGTGTATACTTACTATATTTCAGCACACAAGCTCAGAAGTGATTTACTGATTTTGTTTCCACTATCCGCTTTCACCAAATGTCGGACTCTCTTATTAGTTTCTTAGCAAAACAGCGTTCTTCGTCATTGCCTTTGATACTTCAACTATACTGAAGCAAATATGTACCGTCAATATAAAAAGGATCGAATAAAGTCCATTTTCAAGAATTCCATTCCATCCTTTTTCATTTTTTCATAAATCTATATTTTAATTGTTCTTTTTGATAATCTTGTGAATTACAACACTTAACAGAATTGTAATGATCATACATGGAATTGTATTTCCAACAGGTGTATCAATCTGCATAAAACAGCGATACACAACAAATCCGACAAGCCATAATACAAGATTCAGTATATCAAATTCTACATTTCTTTTATCATTCTTTAGAATAAAGAAATCAGCAATCTGGATTGCAATCATAGGAGCAAATACAGAACCAATCAAATACAGGAAATCAGTAATATTATCCATTGGATATACAATTGCCGCAATTGTACCAACAACAGTTACAACCATTGCTACGTGTTTTCCATTCCACTTTGGCACGATAGATTCATTAGAAATACCTGCAGAATAAGCATCCAGGAATGTTGTTGTAACTGTAGAGAATACAATGATCAATAATCCCGCAATACCCAAACCTGCTTTCAACATGATCTGTGCAATATCATATTCTCCTGTAAATAAAGCCGCACCTAAACCAATCAAATACATCCAGCAGCTAACAATTCCATACACAATACTACTAACTAAACTAGCCTTCACAGGATCTTCCGCTTCACGTGTATAGTCACTGATCAAAGGCAGCCAGCTCAAAGGCATCGCAATTGCAAGTTCAACACCTGCACCAAACGTCATTGCTTCTGTACATACAACTGCACTGTTTCCATCAAAGAAGATAAATTTGCTAAGCATTAAAGTCAAAACAAATAAAGCAACCATCGCAACTGTATTGATTTTTCCAAGGTTTGTAATACCAACACCAATCCATACAAGAATCAAGATACCAATAATCAAACACCAGATCCATGCACCTGTATGCATAATACCATCTGCCGCAAGTGCACCATCATAAATCATGATTGCTGTCCATCCAACAAGCTGCAGTACATTTAATGCCGCAAACAAAAGACAACCTTTCTGTCCAAAGCTCATCTTTGTAGAATCCATTGCACTTAAGCGCATTTTCCCACCAATAACACCAGCCAGGAACAATAAGATACAGCCAATGACATGTCCAGCCACAATGGCTAAAATACCATTTTTCAATCCTAAAGGTGCAAGATATGTACCTGTCAGTATTTCTGCAATAGAAACACCTGCACCAAACCAGATCAATGCATTTTCAAACAAAGAAGTTTTCTTCATTGAACATTCTCCTTTGCATATTCATTATCAATTGCGAATGAATGATCCATTGGTCCAGATCCCTTACCAAGATCAAGCATTGCATTCAATGCTCCAGAAATATAATCCTTTGCACGTTTTACGGATGTATCCAAATCATATCCCTTTGCAAGATTGGATGCGATAGCACTGGATAATGTACATCCTGTTCCATGTGTATTAGAGTTGTTAATACGTTTTCCATGAAACCATGTATATGCGTCATCTCTATACAACAGATCATTTGCATCATTGATTTGATGACCACCCTTTACCAGAATTGCACATCCAAATTTCTTAGAAATTTTTTCAGCAGCGATAATCATTTCTTCTTCATTTGCAATCTTCATATCCGCTAGAACTTCTGCTTCTGGAATATTTGGTGTAATGACTGTTGCTAAAGGCAACAATTCTTTTTTCAATGTTTCAATTGCATCATCACTAATAAGTTTTGCGCCGCTTGTTGCGACCATCACCGGATCCACAACAATATTAGCTGCCTTATATTCCTGCAGTTTTGAAGCAATCATACGAATCAGATCAGAACTAGAAACCATTCCAATCTTCACTGCATCTGGATAAATATCTGTAAAGACTGCATCCAGCTGCTCCCCAAGAAATTCTGGTGTTACTTCCATAATTCCTGTAACACCTAATGTATTCTGTGCCGTTAGTGCTGTAATTGCACTCGTCGCAAATACGTGATTTGCGCACATTGTTTTGATATCCGCCTGGATACCAGCGCCTCCGCTGGAATCACTTCCAGCGATTGTTAATGCTGTTTTCATTTTCTATCTCCTTCCTGCATTACTTTTTTAATGCGACATAAGGTGGTGCCCCCAATTTGCCGCCATATTCTGATCAAAAAACAAAAAGCTGCAGAAAAACCTAATCTGCAGCTAACATACAATAAAGATATCATCCCTACGTTGGCATTATCCAAATCAGGTTTCAGGGTCAAGGTCGAACCTACTCTCAGCCACTCAGCTCCCCATTTTTCAACATGTTTATTATAGTTCCTTTGTAACATGTAAATCAATAAGCATTCAATAATCTTTGTTGGTGACGCATTTGAGACATAAATCATACTGTCATAAAGCGTTGTGGGTGGCTGAAACATGCGATAGCTAGGAGGCAGGAAGCGATTCATGATAGAGTAGCTTTCTCCTAGCGTTCCCATATAGGTATATGCATCTGCATGTCTTTTAATTTCTGTACCTTCTTCAAGAGAAGAAAAATCAATCCAGCACATTTTAAAGCCGACTAATTTTGCTGTTTTTGCAAGTGGATCATGAGAATAAAATGTCTGTATGGTACGTTTATGATTTCCTTCAGGTAAATTGCATCTTGTCTTATAGAAGTTTGTTCCAATCACATAATATCTATATTGATTTGATAACAGTTTCCCCATAGAGTCATAACTTCCCCATTTTGCAACATGTTCATTATGCCCACTGATGAAAATACAATCATTTCCTCTTTGCTGCTTCTTTTGCAAAATCCAAGAAACATTTTAAGCCATATACTGATCTCTTAATAAGCTTCCATCAGTATCTTTTCTATGTAAAACTTCAACATTCTGTACTGACTATTCCTCACCGCAAGCAGTGAGGGTTCTTAACTGACAACATTATGCAGCAATCGTACATTATTCTCAAACTTTGGATTCCTGTCTTTCTGTTGGAGCAGTGAACTCTACAATCAAGCACTACATTTAGCACATTAGTGATTGTTTTCTGTATCTCTACATGGAAGTATAGTCAATCTCCCATTTTAACATTTATTTAATTTGCCTTAATTCCACTGTTCGTGACTTTGATCTGATTCATTTGAATTTATTGCGCCAGTAAATATGGGCATCATTGTAAATCTTTAATTGTGTTGTTTGGTTGATTCATTCCAGTTTACAGAACACTTTAAGATTTGATTTGGAATCTGTTTGTTTTCTCCTTTTAATGAATCAATTAAGATCGATGCAGCTTGATAGCCTTCATCATAGGCAGGCTGTACGATCGTTGTGACAGTTGGACTAGAGAAGTTAGTCCATTCTGTATTGTCAAAGCCAATTAATCCAATTGTATCTGGCATTAGGTTTCGGTAATCTTTTAATGCCAAATAGACACGTGGTAATAAGAAGCAGTTGGCTACAAAGATGAGGGAGCGAACACCAAAACGTAATTCATTATAGAGTAGATCACGTAATGCATCGCTTGTTACATCATCTGCTACAACGTGGGTTTTGCATGTTTTTCCTTTTGTTTCTAAAGCGTGTAAAAAACCAGTTGTACGCTCTAAACGTGTACTTAATACATGTGGATCTGCCGTAATCATAATGAATTCATCATATCCATCATCGATTAGGCGTGTTCCTACATTCAATATGGATTCATAGTTGTTTGTCTTGACCCATTTTTCTTTATCCATAGAAACTTGTGAATCAATAAATACTACGTCTTTATTTTCTTGTTTGATTTTTGGAATCAATTCGGCAAAATGACTGGATGGCTGGATGATAAAACCATCAACTCCCATTGCCAACATGCGATTGACGTATCCTTTTTCATTTTCAAAATTATAATTACTGTTTCCAACAATCAACTGGTAACGATTATCTCTTGCAAAATCATCAATTCCTTTAACGATTTGATTGGCAAACGTGTTGGTGATATCTCCAATGATGACGCCAATTAAACGTGTTTCTTTTGCGTTTAAAGAGCGTGCTGCAATACTTGGACGATAGTTTGTCTCTTTGATGACTTGAGCAATTCTTGCTTGGGTTTCCTCTGACATTTTGTCCGTCTTACCATTTAGAAAAAAAGAGACAGTGGTTTTAGATGTTCCCGCTCTTTCGGCTATATCACGAATGGTTATTTTTTCTTTCATAAAGTGGATCCTTTCAATACTCTAATTTTAACAAATATTACATTTTCTAGCAAACGCGTTTACTATGCACGAACAATATATGTTTTTACTTTATCTTTTTTCTTATGTACGACAAATACTTTGCAATGGAATGGTTCACCATCTAAGAATAATACTTTCTTTCCTTTATAGATTTCCTTATGGAATATGGCTACACTATAAGATTCATCTTCTGAAAGTATAAACTTTTTAGTGTGTACAATCGTATTATCTAGTTTTGTATCGTTGTTTTGAAGAACGAAATCATCTTTTGTTTCAATCGCTTTATCCACAAAACAAATGCATTGTTCGAAATGATTCGTGAAATCTTGTTCAAAATATAAAACATCATGCTCTAATTCTTCATTATAACGAAGGGAACATGGCTCAATATGCTTTGTGTACGAAATGTTGGATACTAGCTTTAAACTTTTTAAATCACTAGCTTCTGGATCTAAATGAAAACGCGTAACCGCATGATGGCTACCATCTTCTTTTACTTCATCAACAATCATCCATACACCTACATCAAGGACAATCACTTTTCTTGTCCATACCTGTAACGGATCATGTCCTAATAGTGTACCTTCATAGTAGTGAATGCCATCTTTATGATAGACATAATTCTTTAATGGAACACCAAAATCTTCATATCCCCAACTATCCTTAGGTACACATGAGCAATGTTCATCTACAATCACACCATTATGACTTGCCATAGATTTTAAGTGTACTCTTAGTGGATGATCTTCACGATATGTTAAACGTCCAGTATCAATACATACAGGGTTTCCCTTATAGTAAATGGATACATGTAAGTTATCGCTATGTCCATGTCCACTGCCTAATGATCCGTTAGTAAACATGGTAAAGTTAGCATCTTCTTTCCAAGAACTCCTTGATGTATACATACCGCTATCTTTTCCATCAAAGTTAAGCTCGTTAGATTCTGTACTTTGCATTTCCAGATAGATCTTGGCATTTTTAGCTCCTAATGTATATAAAGATTCCATGTCAAAAGTATGAAATGCGATCGACTTCCATGTGGGTTCATTAAATAAGAAGCTAGCACGTGTCATGACATCTTGAATATTACTGCGATCTGTATCCCCGAATGTTTCAATTTCTTTATGAGGGGTAGCCTGTAAGAAGATGGCTCTAGCCAAAGCATGAATTTGTGGCAATTCTTGTTCTGAATAATACATAGCTTTCATGCAGTAATTTAAGACTTCAATATGATACATCGTGGATTGTTCCCAATGCATGCCATCTGGATACACTTGTGCTTGGATTTGTCTTTTCCATTCATTGAATGCCCAAGCATAGATATCACTTTGTTCTTCAATCATAGGTAATATGCTGATCATAGCACATGTTTGAATGCTTCCCCAATTTGATGTTATGTATTTTGGAATGTAATGCTCTTTTAAATACGCACACTGATCCAACATGGACTTGGCAATCGTAGTGATTTCTTCATCACTTAATAAACTGTTTGCGTACAAATAAGGTAGGGCTTCAAAGAAGTTCATTAAACGAATGCCTGTATCGAGTGTTCTTGTGCTTGGTTCTGGTTGAATTGTTGGATGGGCTTCTATCCAGTTTAAAATGAGTGTTTTGGCATATTCAATATGATCAGAAAGAACCAGATAGTTTAGGTAGTCCATGCGATTGAGCATGAAGCACCATTCTTCATCATCGTTTAATTGTATGTTCCAATCTAAAGTTTTTAGTTTGTAAGGAATTTGGCAACGTTCCATGTCCCATGGTTTATCAAACGTAAAGATGTTTTGAATCAGTTCTTCTGATTTTCTTTTTACTAGAATTTGATCTTCTTTCGTTAATAATTTTTTTACGTGTAGTACATCCTTCTTGTCTGCCCAGAATTGTAGTTGTTTTTTTATGTAAGATAGATTCATAGAGTTCTCCTTAAAAAGAAAAGGAAGCAAATTTGCTTCCTTTATGTATTAGGCTAAGATTCCTAAGCAGCTTAATGCAACACCGATAACAACAGTGATCAATACTAACCAATAAGTTGTAACACCTTTTTTCTTGATTAAGTAGTACATTAATGCTGTATATAATACTGGTAATAATGCAGGAGCAACTTTATCTAACATTGCCTGAATATCTACTGTAGATTGTTTAACACCTTCTTCAATAGCACCAGCAGAGAATGTAATTGCGACGTTCATTTTAACGAATGTTGCAGCTAAACCAGCGATAACAGTAACACCGATCATACTTGCAGCTTCAGAAATAACACCCATTTTTTCAGATAATTTGTCAATCATGCTTGTTCCTAGACGACGTCCATATCCACCCATAACAAGTTTGATTGCCAATAATGTAACGTTTTCGCAGATTAAGAATAATAATGGAGCAATTGCCACACCATCCATAGCCATAGAAGCAAAGATAGTTGAGAATAATGGAGCAATACAGAATTGTGATAATGAGTCACCAATACCTGCTAAAGGACCCATCAATGCCATCTTGATACCACGAATTTCATCGTATTCCATTCCGTTTTCTGCCATTGCCAAGTGAATAGAAGTGATAAATGGTAAGAAGTTAGGGTTTGTGTTATAGAATTCACAGTTATTGTCTAATTCTTCAGCCAATTTAGCTGGGTTATCACCATACAATTTTTTGAATGCAGGATACATTACTAAAGCGTATCCTAAACCTTGATAGTTACTATAGTTAAAACCATTTTGTAAGAAGTAAGCACGTAATGTAGTCTTAGTGTAATCCTTCTTTGTTAATTTAGATCCAGTCATCGTGTTCTACCTCCTCAGTTGCAGCTTGTGCGACAGCGACATTTCCAGCATCGTTATAGTGTTTTAATGCGAATACAGTTCCGACAATAGCAATACCGATTACTGGTACGCCTAAATAAGCGGCTAAGAAGTATCCTAATAATGCGAATGGAACAACTTCTTTCTTTAACATAACGCTCATGATCATAGCAAAACCGATAGCAGGTAACATACCACCAGCAACTGTTAATCCTTTTAATAACCAAGCTGGTACTAATGCTACTAATTTACTTAATGTATCCATGCTGTATGCACCTAAGAATCCTAATAAGAAACCAACAAGAGCAAATAATAAGATTGTTAAGTTAGAGTGTAAACGGAATTTTGCAAAGTCTTGTTTTTTCAATGCGTTGTTTGCACTTTCTGGTGCACCTGCACGAACTGTATAGATAGCTGTTTGTAAGAATTGAATTGCGACTGCAAAAGGAATAGATAATGATAATGCACTTTCTGGTGTAACACCATCCATAGTGATTGCCATTAATGTACCAATGATACCAGGTCCGATTGGGTTTGGAGGAACAGTTCCACCGGCACCAACACCGAATCCCATGAATGCTAATTCAGCGATTGCTCCACATTGCAATGCTGTTTTTAAATCTCCACATACAATACCAACACCGAAACTTAAAACTAAAGCACGGTTCGTAAAAATACCCCACAACATACCTGAATAACAGAATGCTGTCCATAGACCGATGATTACGGCCTGTAACAATGTAATTTGCATATTCTTTTATCTCCTATAAATAATTTTTAATATCTACTAATACACTTCCATCAGAACCACTTGGTGTAGTCTGTGTATTAAATTCAACGTTATACTTTTCAATCATTTCTTTTAATGCAGCCTTGTCTTCAGCACCCAAGAAAATAGAACGAGTTACTTTTTCTTTACCTTCACAGTTGTGAATGTTTCCAATGTTGATTTGTTTGATTGGAACGCCACCTTCAACTAGGCGTAGAGCATCTTTACAATCTTTAACGATTAAGAAAATTGTTTGAGCTGGATTTGCCTTGTGAATGATGTCGATAACTTTTTGTACTGAGTAAAAACGCATTGCGACTTCCTTAGGAATTACAGTCTTCATTAAAGTTTGTGCCATTGCATCTTGGCTTGCTTGATCGTTCGCAACGATTACTGTGTTAACGCCTAAAGATTTTACCCATAATTGACCTTGACCATGAACTAAACGTTCATCGATACGTGTCATAACGATGTTTGGTGTTGCCATTTTATCTCCTCCTTATTTTTACCAGTATGGATCCCATTGCTTGATTTGACGCATTAATGCTTCCATGTAATAGTAGTCGCCCCAGATGTTTCCTTCATCTACGCCTTTACCACTATGCCATGAATATACGCCATGATACAAGATTGGATCGCCTGGTTTGTGATCATTGTTAGTGTAGTTTTGAATCAATGAGCGAGTGATGTTGTCACAAGCTTTTTGATACACCTTTTTACTTGGATCCTCTTCTTTGATCCATTGATCCATTTCAAGCATTCCACATACTGCGATGGCAGCTGCACTTGAATCTCTTGATTGTTCGGGATCATCTGTAAAAATCAAATCCCAGTAACAAATATTGTCTTCTGGTAAACGATTTAAGAAATAGTTTGCCATTCCTTTATATAGATCAACGTATTCTGTGTTTTTCGTGTAGCGAACATTTAATGGGATTCCATAAATACCCCATGCTTGTCCACGAGCCCAAGAACTATCATCTGAATATCCTTGACGTGTAGCACCATGACTTGGTCCTCCAGTAACTGGATCCATATAGAATGTGTGATATGCACTCGCATCATCACGAATTACATATTTACAACTTGTTGTGAAGTGTTTTGTTGCGGCATCCGCATAGTGATTATCACCAGTAACTTCACTTGCCCAATATAATAATGGGATGTTTAACATGCAGTCGATGATGAATCGATAATGTTCAGGACTGTCTTTAGGTCCCCAAGCTTGTAAGAACTGTCCTTTTTCTTGCCAACGCTCCATCAATTTATCAGCCGCCAACAATGCAGCTTTTTTTGCATGCTCATTTTTTGTAAGCTTATAGCCACTTACGCAAGATAGCGAATATAAGAATCCAAGATCGTGGTGATCTAATTCAATTCGATTTTCAACACGGTGCAAGAAGCTTTCGATATTTCGATCAGCTAATTCTTTATATTTCTTATCATTCGTATATTCATATGCCAACCACAACATACCTGTCCAGAATCCATCAGTCCATTCGATGTTGTCGATGATTGGATACTTTAAACCTTTAGTACATGAATATGGGAATCGATCTTTGAAATATTCCATATTTAAATCAACTTGTTTTAAACATTCTTCAAACGCATTTGTTAATTCTTCTTTTGTAAGGGCGGGTGTTGCTAAAAACTCTTGTTCTTTAGTAATTGGTTCGATATTTACTGTACGCACCATAATCTCCATAGCCTCCTCAAAAAAATAAACCGGTTTACTAGACAACACCATTATTACACCTCAAAAATTGATTGTCAACACATTTTGTTCAAAAATTAACAAACTCCGGAAACGCTTACCTATAATATATACGAAAAAATTATATACGAAAAAATTAAAAAAAATAAAAAACAGATTATTTTCACTTTTCAAGTTGACAAAACCGGTTTGCTATACTAGACTACAGGTGAACTGGTTTACTAAAAAGTAAACGCGTACTAGACACACGCAAAGTATAGAAAATGGAAGGTGGAACTATGGAATCGTATATGAATCGTATTTCCAACACAGGAATCGTACCTGTTGTTAAGATTCTGGAAAAAGAAGATGCATACCCATTAGCTAAGGCACTGCTAAATGGTGGAATCGATGTTATTGAAGTTACATATCGTAGCGAACATGCAACGAGTGCAATCCAAACTATTTCAGAACAATTACCAGATATGTTAGTCGGTGCTGGAACTGTATTATCTGTTGAACAAGCAAAAGAAGCTGTTGAAGCAGGAGCTAAATTTATTATTACACCTGGATTTAATACGAAAGTGGTTCAATGGTGTTTGGATCATGACGTGGAAGTGTATCCAGGCGTATCAACAGCGAGTGAAGTTGAAATGGTCCTTTCAATGGGATTAACACAATTAAAGTTCTTCCCAGCAGAATCAAGTGGAGGCGCTAAGAAATTAAAAGATCTAAGTGCTCCATATGCGAACGTTCACTTTATGCCAACAGGTGGTATTAACACAAAGAATATGCATGATTATCTTTCATTGCCAAATGTAGAAGCAATCGGCGGAAGCTTTATGTTGCCAAATGATTTGGTTGTCGCAAAAGATTGGGATGGAATAGAAGCTTTATCAAAAGCAGCTATCAAAAGTTTGTTGGACTTCCAGTTAATTCATGTTGGAATTAACACAAATAGTCCTGAAGAATCAAAACAAGTGACAGATACATTATGTTCTTTGTTCCACTTTACACAATACACAAAGCCAAAATCAAATTTTGCCGGTGTAGGATTTGAGGTTTTACATAAAAAAGGCCGTGGAGAAAATGGTCATATTGGAATCTATACTCCATATCCTGAAAAAGCAATGTATCACCTTTCTAAACAAGGTGTGAAGTTTGTCGAAGAAAGTATTACACGTAATAAAAAGACAAATCGAATCAACTTTGTTTATTTAGATTTAGAAATAGCTGGATTTGGAATCCATTTGATTAATCCAGATTTAAAAATGGAGATTTAATATGAAACAAAAAGTAGTCACTTTTGGAGAAATCATGTTAC
>ULSC01048062.1_pt1 | contig 25498 bp, 17 predicted proteins | sample 1955981 | NCBI WGS metagenome assembly ULSC01 (sample SAMEA4835698, study PRJEB28245) | human gut metagenome | biome: gut microbiome; material: fecal sample | place: Denmark | collected 2008
AGCTACGATCTGGTGCTTTCGGACATGCGTCTGCCCGACGGGGACGGGACCGATCTGTTGCAGTGGATCGCCGAACGGGGCGTGACGGTACCCGTGATCGTGATGACCGGCTATGCCGAAATCCGCAATGCCGTGGTGAGTATGAAGCTCGGCGCGAGGGACTATGTTTCCAAACCCGTTCAGCCGGACGAGCTGCTCCGCAAGATCCGCGAGGCGCTGGATGCCCCGCACCCCGAAACGGCTGTGTCCGCATCCGCAGCGACGGCTCCGGCGCCCGCGAAACCGCGCCGGAAGGGGGACAGGGCCTTGGACGAAGGCGAATTGAATTACATCGAAGGGCACAGCGACGCTTCGCGTAAACTGTACGAATACGTCCGTCTGGTGGCTCCTACCAATATGTCGGTGCTGCTCGAAGGGGCGAGCGGCACGGGCAAGGAGCACGTGGCCCGGTTGATCCATCTGCGCAGCAAACGGGCGGGCAAACCCTTCGTGGCGGTCGATTGCGGCGCTCTGTCGCGTGAACTGGCCGCTTCGGAGTTTTTCGGCCATATCAAAGGCTCCTTCACGGGAGCGCTGTCCGATAAGAAGGGCGCTTTCGAATCGGCGCAGGGCGGTACGCTTTTCCTGGACGAGGTGGGCAATTTGAGCTACGAAGTTCAGATCCAGTTGCTGCGAGCCCTTCAGGAGCGCAGAATAAAACCCGTCGGAGGGTTGCGCGAAATTCCGGTGGACGTGCGTCTGATCTGTGCCACGAACGAGGATCTGGAGGCGGCTATCGCGCGCGGATCGTTTCGTGCCGACCTCTACCACCGCATCGACGAATTCGTGCTCCATATGCCCGATCTCGCGGAGCGCAGGGAGGATATTATGCTCTATGCCGACTTTTTTCTGGACCAGGCCAACCGCGAGCTCGACAAACACGTGGTGGGTTTCGATCCGGAGGCTGAAAAACTGCTCGTGGCCTGCGACTGGCCCGGAAATCTGCGGCAACTGAAGAACGCCGTGACCCGGGCGGTTCTGCTGACGACGGGCGAGTACGTCACTCCGGCCGAGCTGCCCGCCGAATTGTCGGAGGCTGTTCCGGCGCCGATCGCTTTGCGCGATCCGGCGGGAGAGGAAGAGCGGATCCGGCGGGCGCTGGCGGCGGCCGGCGGCAACAAATCCCAGGCGGCCCGGCTGCTGGGGATCGATCGCAAGACGCTCTACAACAAACTGCATCTGTACGGCATCGAATAGTCGTCGGGTGTGGAAATATTCCACATCATTTTGGGGATTTCCACACCGTTCCACAGCCGCATATAAAATTATCAATTTCTTATATCTTTGATTACCAGCATAATGATTTATGCCGGCGGATTGGCATACACCTTGACGATGTAATGAATACAGAGGTTGGGGAACCGAAGGAAAAAAATTATTTTTTAGTTAAAAAACAATCGCAAAATGAAAAAGTTATTCATTGCAGCAGCTGTAATCGTAATGGCCGGAAGCATGGCTTCCTGCGGTCAGAAAACCCAGAAGGCCGCCCAGGATACGGCCGCGACGGAACCGGTAGCGACCGAGCAGGTCGAGGCTGTCGAGGTCGAAACCGTAACGCCGGAATCCGAGATTCCTGCCGCTGCAGAGAGTCAGAAAACACAACCGGAGCAGGCAAATAATAAGTAGTAATTTGGAGGGTTATTATTAGTTAAACAATTGTTGCTTGCCAGGGGGCGTACCGATAGCGGTGCGCCCCCGCCATTTTGTACCGGGACGGAATTCGAATTTTCGGGATGGGAACGATGCGGCAGGTTTCGGTATCAGTTGGGGAAATCCGACGATTATTTCGCCGGAAGTTGTTGAGTAAAAGTTTGTCCCGGTATTGGATGATTTGCATTCGATTTATTTGGATGTCGTGGATGTTTTGGTTATATTTACAATGTCGAAGATAGTCACCAATGGCCTGATTATAAACTATAAATTATTTTTGCTATGTATTTAGAATCGTAGAACAACCAAAAACAATCAGAAATATCCAAGCATAAATATTTAATTATCAATACATTCTAAAAATTAACACTTTTCGGCTGCTTTTTGATGTTTCCCAAATTTCCACATATTTTTGAGACGTATTTCTGACGTGGAGAATTTGCGGGGCTTGTTTTTTGTCACACCGTGCAGACAGTTGACAAGGGTTTACAACCGTTTACGACAAGCGACAATATCCGCCCCAACATTCAGTGACTGAAAATAATAATTCATTATTTTTTGTTGTTTGTCGCATTGGTTGCAACGACCGGATGCGATAAGGACGATAATTATTATCCCGCTCCGGAATTCGAGGGAGATCCGACGGCTGAATATATTGAAGCGAATGTCGATTTCGATACGCAGATTTCTCAGGAAAATTCCGATCCAGATACTTTTTACACCTATTTTTGTTTGTGCAATGCCAGTGACCACAAAATTTACTTCACTCTTACGTTTTGCCCGACAAAAAACGATGAATTTATAGACCATATGAATGGGCTTGTAGATCCCGGAAAAAAATATACAAACAGATTCGTAACATCTAATTGGTCTATGGATGTACCGGGTCTTATCACCACCTTTTCTCCTCTTATTACGGAGATGGAGGTCTATTACGATGTCGATGACAAATATGGGCCTGTTAGATTTCCATCGGGAATAGAGGAGAAGTATTCGGATTTTACGCAGCGTTTCAAGACCCGGCAGATTTGTGATCCGGGGCAGTGGATTTACGAAGAGTTTACGCCCCGCCGGGCGCGTTGGACGTATATTCTGACCAACGAAGATTATGAACGTGCCAAAATGATGTCGGGAAAATAGGACTGAAAATTCGCGGCGATCGGTTACGACTGATTTAGCCTGCATTATAAAAAAGAGGACTGCATTGCGCAGCCCTCTTTATTTTATGATTCGACTTGCATCATGCGGCAAGGCGGATTTTCTGTTTCCGGTTTGACCCGTTTGAATTTTTACCGGATGCTTTGCGTACGGCCTTTCGGGAACAGGGCGACTGGGAAATAATCAATAGAAATGCCCGCTGGGAGCGAAGATCGCGTAGCCGAAGTTGAAAGTGAGGTACATATTGTGCCAGCTCTTCAGGTCGTATTTGGTGAGCGACAGGCTGACCGGTCCGATGGGCGTGTGATAGACGAACGAGGCTTCGGTGATGTATTGCATCTTTTCGCCGGGCAGCCCCCGGTTGTCGCGGTACATGGCATAAAATCCCGTGCGCAGGAAGAAATTGGGCAGCAGATCGAAAGTGGGCATCAGACCGCCGGCCAGGAAGTTTTTCGCCCGGTAGTCGGGCATGAAAGCCATCTGGGAGTGTACGACGGGCTGATAGGCCGGCAGCGACATCAATGTAGCCGTTTCGGTCTGGAACCGGGGGTGCGTGGTCCAGACGGCGTCGATGTTGAATCCGAACGAGAACCATTTGCAGCCGGGCAGGTCGAAATAGCGGTTCCACTGGAATTTGGCGCCGAACCATTCGCGGTGGGCGTTGAAACTTCGCTTACGCCCGAATTCGGCGGGTTTGTGTCGTTCGCGCCCCGTGATGTAGATGCCCGAGAGGGATATTTCGGACCCCCGGCGCGGGTAGAGAATCTTGTCGAGCGTGTTGCGGGCGATCTCCAGCTTGGTGCCGAAGAAGGAGAAGCGCGTGAGGTCGGTGTTGGGATCCGTACCGGGAACGGCGGTGTCGTAGCGGTAGGCTTGTTGTCCTCCGTTGAACCGCAGCGATGCCAGGCTGTTGTGTGTCAGCGGCATGGTGAGTCCGATGGAGAGGAATCCCTGGTTGTTCTTGACCGATTTGGTGTTATTGATCGGCGTGAGGTTGCCGAAGTTGCCGTGCCGCAGGTTCAGGACTTCGAAATTGTAGGAATAGTCGAGCGAGAAGGGTTTCCAAAGGTAGAAGTCCGTGCGCCCGCCCAGCGAACCGGTCGCATAGGTCGGGCCGATGTAAATACCGGCGAAAGCCCATTGCGACACGCGGCGGATCGTGTGGTAGTCGAAACCGATGAATGCCTGGTTGAAAGCCGTCGAGGAGATGTTGCCGCCGATCAGGAACCGGAGGTTTTCGCGTGCGGACATCTTCAGCTTGACCGAATACCGTTCCCGCAGCGGGTCGTACCGGAATTTGGGGTATTCGACCGAAAATTCGTCGTTGCCTATGACGGAGAAGAAGTCGTCGCGGAATTCGGGGAAACTCATCTGCCGCTGCCGTCCGTCGTAGGTGTCGTCCAGCCGCATGACGTCACGTACATAGGCCGTTTGTGCATGGGTGAGTCCTTCGAACTCGTAGTCGTCGAAGATGATCGGGGGACATTTTTCGCGGAAAGCCGCCCGCTTGGTGCGGATCTCTTCGGGCGTGACGATGCGGTGGATTTTTTCCCGCAGGGCCGGAATCTGGGCCAGTGCGTCGCGGTAGCCCGCTTCGATGATCGAATCGGCGCTGTTGAAATCGAGCATGCTGACATTGACAGCCCGGTTGATCATCAGACTGCGTCCTTCGGGCATGTCGTAGTTGGTCTTGTTCATGGCCAGCGAGAAGGCTTGATCGACGAGCGAACTGTTCTCCGTGATGTCGTTGTTTCCCGACGTGCATTTGCTGCCGATCAGGAAATCGGGATGGAACTCCTTGTCGAGGGGTTCCCAGGGGAAGTTGTCGTAGATGCCGCCGTCGTAGAGTAGCATCGTGTCGATTTTCATGGGTTTGAACGCCAGCGGAATGGACATCGACGAACGGATCGCTTCGCCCATGTCGCCCTTGCGCAGCACCACCGGACGGCGGGTGTTCATATCGCTCGCCACGCAGAGGAACGGCACCATCAGGCTGTCGAAGTCCCGCCGGGAAGCTGTCGTGGCCGGGCCGAACAGGTCGGCGAGGGCCAGGTCGATCTGATTCGAGGAGATCAGGTACGAAGGCAGGCGGAAACGGCTCGCGTTGGGGTCGTCCGGGTGGTCCTTCATGTTGAGGCGGATCGAGAGGAAGATCGGGGTGCCGGTATTGCGGCGGTAGTAGGGCAGGTAGCTGGGGTCGATGCGCCCCGAAACCCACTGTTTGACCACACCCGAAGCGACGATCCGGCGCATCTCTTCGGGGGAGTATCCTGCGGCGTACATGCCCGCGATGATCGAACCCATCGAGGTTCCCGACACGTAGTCGATCGGAATGCCGCTCTCTTCGAGTGCCTGCAATACGCCGATATGGTAAAGTCCTTTGGCTCCGCCGCCGCTCATGACCACCCCGACGCTCTGGGCCGCTGCCGGAAGGGTGAAAAGCATTCCCGCCGCGAGAAAAGAGAGGAATTTCCGCTTCATATCCTGATATTTTTATTAACTTTGCCTATTAAACCGTGCGTAAAAGTACAAAATAAAGCGTAAACTTTAGGTTATGAACGATAAAATCAACGAGCTGCTCGAACGGGTGGAGGCATTCAAACCCAAAGCTGCGGCCGAGATCGAGGATTTCCGAATCCGGATGCTGGGGAAAAAAGGCGAGCTGACGGCCCTCATGGAGGAGTTCAAGAGCGTGGCGCCCGAGCTGAAACGGGAGTTCGGCCAAAAGCTCAACAACCTCAAGAACCGGACGCAGGAGCGGATCAACGCCCTGCGGGGGCAACTTGCGGACGCCGCCGGGGACTCTTCGCAGCGGATTCCCGACATGAGCCGTCCCGGTTCTGCGGAGGAGCTGGGTTCGCGCCATCCCATTTCGCTGGTGACCAACCAGATCGTCGAGGTATTCTCGCGGCTGGGCTATACGGTGGCCGAGGGTCCCGAGATCGAGGACGACTGGCATGTCTTCTCGGCGCTCAACTTCCCGCCCGAGCATCCGGCCCGCGACATGCAGGATACGTTCTTCATCGCCAAGAACCCCGACGTGCTGCTGCGGACCCACACCTCGTCGATTCAGGTGCGGACGATGGAGCGGCAGAAGCCGCCGATCCCGGGGATCTGCCCGGGCCGCGTCTTCCGCAACGAAGCGATTTCTTACCGCGCACACTGCATCTTCCACCAGATCGAGGGACTCTATATCGACGAGGGCGTGTCGTTCGCCGATCTGAAACAGTCGATCCTCTACTTCGCCAAGGAGGTTTTCGGCGAGAACGCCACGATCCGCATGCGCCCCTCGTACTTTCCCTTCACCGAACCGTCGGCCGAGGTCGATGTGTCGTGCAACCTCTGCGGCGGCAAGGGCTGCAACGTCTGCAAGGGCACGGGTTGGCTGGAGATCATGGGCTGCGGCATGGTCGATCCCAATGTGCTGGAGGCCAACGGAATCGATTCGAAGAGATATTCCGGGTTCGCGTTCGGCATGGGGGTAGAGCGTATCGCCATGCTCAAATACGGCGTGAAGGATCTGCGGCTCTATTTCGAGAACGACGTGCGGTTCCTGCATCAGTTCGATACGGTGCTTTAAGCGCTGCGGTACACTTCCCGGGTCGGGGAGCGGCGAATCGCCCGCCGGATGCCGGGATGTTCCGGGGATGAAGTGCCGTATCGTTCGCGGGAATACGAAAAGCGGTTCTCCGACGTTTTCCCGACAGACGAAGGGAGGGGCTGCGTCTTGTCCATTGCACTCTTCCGGCGAAGAACGAAGATACAAACTCAACGATTTCAATGAAGCGGATGCTTGCGATTCTGGTGCTCTGCACGGCTTTCTCCACGGGGTTCGTCCCGCAGGGAGAGGCGTTGCCCGCACCTGCGGCGGAGGCCTCGTGGCCCGACTCGCTGCGACCGACCGAATACTATACCGAGGGTGTGAAAAAACTCCTGATCGGAGAGGACACCCTGGCGGCCCGGGCACTGTTCCTGCAGGCCCTGGAGCTCGATTCCGCGTATGCTCCGGCCTGGTTCCGCCTCTCTTCGGTGACTCCCGACGGCGATCCGCAGGGTACGGCGTGGGCACGGCGTGCTTACCGGCTGGACTCGCTCAACAAGTGGTACGGGCAGCTTTACGGGCAAAAACTGCTTGCTGAGGGAGAACTCGACAAGGCGCGTCCGCTGTTCGTGCGGCTTTCGGCGCTCGACCCGACCAATCCCGACAACATTCGTATTCTGGCGATCCTGTACCAGCAGGCCGGGATGCCCTATTCGGCGATCGATATGCTCGATTCGGCCGAGATGCGTTTCGGTAAAATGCCTTTGTTGGGGGCGATGAAACGCCAGTTGCTGATTCGCACGGGGCAGTTGGACCGTGCGCTGGCCGAAGCCAGGGAGATGGCCGAGGCGATTCCTTACGAAGCGGAAAACCACGTGATTCTGGCCGACCTGTACGGTGCTGCCAAACAGGATTCGTTGGCCATAGCCGAGTATAACCGGGCGTTGGAGATCGACTCCATGAATGTCCCGGCGCTGGCTTCGCTCGCCGAATTCTACAACAAGCGCAACGATTCGCATGCTTATCTGGCCGTGTCGAAAAGGCTTTTCGAAATCGACGAGCTCCCCTTGTCGGAAAAGGTCCGCATTTTCCGGCAGCTGACGCTCGACGTCCGTTTTTACCGGGACAACTTCTTTCAGCTCAACGACTTGATTTCGACGCTTGCGATCCGCTATCCCGACGATAAGGACGTCGTCGAACTGTATGCGCAGCACCTGATCAATGCCGGGGAGCTGGAGCAGGCGTTGACCCTTTACAAGCTGCATCTGGCCGACCAGCCTCCCCAGTTGGACTATTACCGTGCGGTGATCGACATCGAAACTTACCGCAAGCGGCTCGATTCGGTTTATCTGTATATCGACCGGGCGCTCGAGGTTTTCCCCGGAAATACCGAGCTGTATGCCCGCAAGGGACACGCCCAGGGGTATGCCGGAAAGTTGTCGCAATCGATCGGCAGCTATAAGAAAGCCCTCAAATATGCTGATGCGGACTCCCTGCGCGGGGCCGTGTGGGGATATATCGGCGATGTTTATCACCAGATGGAGGAGGCCGGACGGAAGGACTCGGAACGGGACAAATACCGCCGCCGGTGTTTCGAGGCTTACGACCGTTCGCTGCATTATTACTACGATAACCCGATGGTGCTCAATAACTACGCCTATTTTATAAGCGAATCGTCCCGGGATCCCCGTCAGCTCGACCGGGCCTTTGCCATGGCAGCCCGTGCGGTGGAGCTGGACGGCAACAACGCCACGCTGTTGGATACCTATGCCTGGGTGCTGTTCCGTCTTGGACGACTGCAGGAGGCTCGTCGAACGATGCAGCAGGCGATCTCTTTCGACCGCAGCGAGAATCCGGAACTCTACCTGCATTACGGGGACATCCTGGCGGCTCTCGGGGAGAAGTTCATGGCCGAAACCTACTGGCGCAAAGCGCTGGAGAAGGGATATGACGATCCCCGGGCGATCGAAGAGCGTATCCGGCAACTCAAATCCAAGCCCTGATTATGCGACAAGCCTTGAACCATTCGTATCGTTTCCCGCAGCGGGCGGAGTCGGTCCGCACGCTGTGTATTCGTTTGCCGAAGGTCGTTTTGTTTCTTTTCCTTCTACTTGGTGCAGGGTCGCTTGCGGCCCAGAATACCGACCAGCAGATCGCGGCGCAGAAACGGTTGATCGCCGACCTCGAAAAGCAGATCGCCCGGGAGGAACAGGAGATTTCGAAGCTCAAGAAGGGACGTGCCTCGGCCGAGGAGACGGTGCGCCGTCTGGCCCGTCAGATCGATTCGCGCAACCAGCTGCTCGACGTGACGGAGCGGGATGCCCGCAAGCTCGAGGTCGAGGTGGCCCGTACGGACAGCGTGGCCCGGGGGCTGTCGGCATCGCTCGACGCCCATAAACGGCGCTATGCCGAGATGGTGCGCGAGGCATACCGCAACTACAAACACAACAATTATCTGACCTACCTCTTCTCTTCGAGCGACTTCAATCAGGTGGCCCGCCGCATCACCAATCTGCGGGAGGTGGCGGCCATGCGGGAACGGCAGATGGAGCAGATCGTGACGCTTTCGGAGCAGGTGTCCGTCGAGCGGACCCGGCTGACCGGGCAGCAGCGGGCGCTGGATTCGGTGAAGCGCAGCCTGACCACGCAGCGGACCCGCCTGCAGAAAGATTCGCAGGCGGCGCGTGCCAACATCAAGCAGCTCTCCAAGAAGGAAAAAGCTGCCCTGCAACAGAAAATCGCCCGCGAGCAGCGGCTTGACGTGGCGATCGACGAGTTGCGCAAGCTGACCCGGGGCAACAAGGAGGGCAACACCTTTACGGCGAAGACTTCGAATCTGCGGCTGCCGGTGGTCGGCGGCGGGGTGAAGCGCTACAAGGGCAATATGGCCGAGATCGCGGGGCCGAAGGGGGCGCAGGTGATTTCGATCTACGAAGGCAAGGTCGTCGAGGTGAAGCGCAACCGGATCACCAATAAATACGACGTCTATATAGCCCACGGCGAATACATCTCTTCGTATGCCAACCTCAATTCCGTGACGGTGGGCAAGGACGACAAGGTGGCCCGCAACCAGCAGATCGGAACGATCGGGTCGGGGGTCGATGTGATGACCATGCAGCCCGAGTACAAGATGGTGTTCGGTATTTACGGACCGTCGCCCAAAGTACAGATGCGTGCTTCGGATTGCTTCAAAAAATAACCGTCTATGGCCGTACGCTATTATACCGATGACTGTACCTATCGCCTGCCGCAGAAACGGCTCACGGCCGCGTGGCTGGACCGCGTAGCCCGGGAAGAGGGGTATGAACTGGGGGATGTGACCTATATTTTTTGCTCGGCGGCCCGCCTGCTGGATATGAACCGGCAGTTCCTCGGGCACGACTACTATACCGACGTCATCACGTTCGATTACAGCGACCGCAAGGGCGCCCGGATCGTGTCGGGCGATATTTTCATCGATGTGGAAACCGTTGCGGACAATGCACGCGAATACGGCGCCGCGAAGCTGACCGAAATGCGCCGCGTGGTGGTGCACGGTTTGCTCCATCTGTGCGGACAGAAGGATAAGACACCCCGTGCGAACGCTCAAATGCACCGTAAGGAGGATCACTACCTCCGACAGTGGGATGAGCTGTCCAAAGGGCTGAAATAGGGCTTTGCGAGGGAATCCGGTCGCGGAGTTGCGGGTCCCTTTCCCGGTAGGGTTATTTTTAATGCCTGAAATATCCCGTAAAATCGTTCGAATATACCATAAGGGTCGATTCTTCCCGACGGCGGAATGGGCGGTTCAAGGTGCTGAAAAGACGGTTTGCAGAGGGATCCGGCCGCAGGGTTGCGAACTCTTTCACGAAAGGATGTATTTTTAACGCCTGAAATGCTCCTTAAAATCGTTCGAATATACCATAACGGTCGGTTCTGTTCCCGACGGCGGAATGGACCGTTAAAGACGCTGAAACGGCGGTTTATGGGCGGATTCGTCTTTTGTTTGGAACCGGTTCCCGAAAAAAGATGGATTTTCCCCGGCAATCGTATATTTCAATGTCCGTCATTCGACGGTCGTTCGTTCGCGGCCGGAGGCCGTGTCTGTAATGCCGACTCTCTCTTAAGTCCTTTCTTCGGAGGGGAATTCGGGTCGTTACGTTTCCAAAAAGAACGCTGTAATCGCGTTTTCCTTCGTTGGGACTGAAGCGGACGACTTCGCTTGCGGGACGTGTTTCGGAGGTTTCTGGCTGCGGTGGCTGCGGCAGCAGTTGTGGGGGCTGTCGATCGGGTCCGCCGTGCGGCGAATCGGTAGCCGGGAGAGGTGGACTGCGAAGATTCGGCTTTCGGAGGAGGCGTTTCCGCCGTGCGGGGACGGATCCGGCCGTTGGTTGTGTCCGCAACCCTTTAATCGTTTGTATTCTTCGGGAATGTGGCGGCAGGGATTGCCGGTTCCTTGCCGGAGAGAAGTTTATTTTTGCGGGAAAATGCTGACAAAGTTCGGGATTTTCCCGCGCGGGTCGCCGGAGTGTGCCGGAAGCGGGGAGAATCCGTTTTTGTTGGGGCAGCCCGTATTTGCTGATCTTTTCGGCGCTGCGGCGACGTTTTGCCGCGAGGTTGCCGTTTTCGATCCGACTTTCGCCGTCGGACGGCGGATAGCTGGGCGAAAGTTCCCGTTGCGTGCGGTTTCGGCTTTTTCGGATAAGCGACTTTGTTCGTATCTTTGCCGTGCGGCGGTCGGTCGTCGGATTGACGGCCGGCGGTGTTTTCCGCAATTCATGGAAAAGGAGATATGGTTTTACATTACGATATCATCGTGGTCGGCGGCGGTCATGCCGGCTGCGAGGCGGCTTCGGCGGCAGCGCGGCTCGGCTCCCGCACGCTGCTCGTGACGATGGACATGATCAAGTTGGCCGATATGTCTTGTAATCCGGCCGTAGGTGGTGTTGCTAAAGGACAGATAGTCAGAGAGATAGATGCTTTAGGAGGGCAGATGGGACGGATTACCGACCTTACGGCTGTCCAGTTCCGCATGCTCAACCGCTCGAAAGGGGCGGCGATGTGGAGTCCCCGGGCCCAGTGCGATAAGTCGCGTTTCTCGGCCGAATGGCGGCGTACGCTGGAGAATACCCCCAACCTCTATCTTTGGCAGGACACTGCGGTCGAACTGCTCTTCGGGCAGCGGCCTGCGGAGGAGGGTCGGCCGCAAGTGCGCGGGATTCGGACACAGATGGGGGTGGAGTTCTCGGCCGACTGTGTGATCCTGACTGCCGGGACGTTTCTGGCGGGGGTGATGTATTGCGGTCGTTCACACGCCGAGGGCGGCCGTGCGGGGGATTCGGCTTCGCACGGAGTGACCGAATCGCTCGTGGCGATGGGTTTCGAAGCCGGCCGGATGAAGACCGGGACCCCTGCACGACTCGATGCGCGGACGATCAATTTCGAAATTCTGGAACCGCAATACGGGGATGAAAATCCCTCGAAATTTTCCTTTTCCGCCGATACGCATCCGGTGCAGAATCAGCTTCCGTGCTTTTTGGTCTATACTTCGAAGAAGGTGCATGACATTCTGCGGAAGGGTTTCGGCGATTCGCCGCTTTTCAACGGTACGATCCGGGGGATCGGTCCCCGTTATTGCCCGAGTATCGAGGACAAGCTCAACACATTCGCCGATAAGGACCAGCACCAGCTTTTTCTCGAGCCGGAGGGTCGTTCGACCAACGAATATTACCTGAACGGGTTCTCCTCGTCGCTGCCCTGGGACATTCAGTGGGAGGCATTGCACGCCATCGAGGGGTTCGAAGATCTGCATATTTTCCGTCCGGGTTATGCGATCGAGTACGACTATTTCCTGCCGACGCAACTGCACCATTCGCTCGAAACCAAGCTGGTGGACGGACTCTATTTCGCCGGCCAGATCAACGGGACGACCGGCTATGAAGAGGCCGGGGCGCAGGGGGTGATGGCCGGTATCAATGCGCATCGCCGCAGGATGGGGGAGGAACCGCTGGTATTGGCACGCGACGAAGCCTACATCGGGGTATTGATCGACGACCTGGTGACCAAAGGGGTGGATGAGCCTTATCGTATGTTCACTTCGCGTGCCGAGTATCGGATTCTCTTGCGGCAGGATAATGCCGACATTCGATTGACTCCGATCGGATATAAAATCGGGCTGATTTCGCAAAAAAGGTACGATAGTTTCTGCAAAAAAAATCGACTCGTAGAATCGCTCGTAGCATTCGCTCGCGGACTGAGTGTCAAACCGGACGAAATTAACGACTGTTTGAAATCGCTCGGTTGCGACCCGATTTCGCAAGGTCGGAAACTGCACGACTTGTTGATGCGTAACAATGTGACCTTCGATCTGCTCTCGGGTGTTTTACCGAAGCTCGGCGATTTTCTGCGCGAGCAGGAGATGGATGCCGAGGTCGTCGAGGAAGCCGAGATCCAAATCAAGTACAAGGGGTATATCGAACGGGAGAAATTCATTGCCGACAAATTGCATCGCCTGGAGAATATCCGTATCCCGGCCGATTTCGATTTCCATTCGATGAATGCCCTGACGATCGAAGCCCGGCAGAAACTCACCCGAATCCGACCTGCGACGATAGGGCAGGCTTCCCGTATTCCCGGAGTTTCTCCGGCGGATGTGAATGTGTTGCTGGTGAAATTCGGTCGATAAAGTCTTTTATTGGGATTGAGCAATACGGTTTAACTGCTATTTTCCCGAATTTGACAATCGTTTTTGGATGTATTTGTCGTTTATCAATGCGGATTAAGATCGGTCGATAAATTGTGCGATTGTATTTTTCTATCTTTTATATCGGGAGTAGCTGCGGCTATTCCCGATTTTTTTACGGCTGTTTGTAAGTGGTGGCAAAGAAAACATGCAGTAAGAAAAAGGGATGTTCCACGTGGAACATCCCTTTTTCTTGGGTTTTGCGGGTGTCGATTACATGACGATCGTGCACCAGTTGTGTTTGTCTTCGGTGCGGCCGTACTGGATGTCCTGCAAAAGCGTATAGAGTTGCAGAGAAACCTTTCCTACTTCGTCGCCGTAGGTGTAGGTTTGCTTCGTGTCCATGTCGTAAATGCTGCCGATCGGCGAGATGACAGCTGCCGTACCGCAAGCGCCGCACTCCTCGAAAGTCGGGAGTTCGTCCACCGGAATATGACGCTCCTCGACCTTCAGGCCCAAGTCCTGAGCCAACTGACGGAGGCTCTTGTTGGTGATCGACGGAAGTACGGAGTTCGACTTCGGCGTGATATACGTGTTGTTCTTGATGCCGAAGAAGTTGGCTGCGCCGCACTCTTCGATGTATTTGTGCTCGGTTGCGTCGAGGTACATGATGCTCGCATAGCCGAGCTCGTGTCCGTGCTCGCCCGACATAAGGCTGGCTGCATAGTTACCGCCCACCTTCACGTCGCCTGTTCCACGTGGAGCAGCACGGTCCTGTTCGCGGTCGATTGCGACCTTCATCGGCTTGATGCCGCCTTTGAAGTAAGCGCCTACGGGCGAGCCGTAAACCACCAGCAAGGCATCCTTGGAGGGTTTTACACCCAGTCCTGCCGTCGTGCCGAACATAACGGGACGCAGGTAGAACGATGCGCCGGTGCCGTAGGGCGGGATGAAACGCTCGTTGCGCTTAACCACTTCTACGCAGGCTTTGACGATCATATCGATCGTCGGTACGGGCAGACAGAGGCGTTTTGCCGACGACTGCAAGCGTTTTGCATTCTCTTCGACGCGGAACAGACGTACTTTGCCGTCAGCGCCCCGAAAGGCTTTCAAGCCCTCGAAAAGAGCCGTGCCGTAGTGAAGGCAGGATGCCGACATGTGCATGTTGATGTACTCGTCGCTTGTAATTTCCATTTCGCTCCACTTGCCGTCCGTGCAAGTATAGCGGGCATTGAAATCGGTCTTCATGTAGTTGAAGCCGAGAGAGCCCCAATCGATGTTCTCCATTGTTTTTTAATATTAAAGGTTATCGTATCTTTTGTTCAAGAAATATCTTTATATTATCCGACTGTCGCGCCCGGATTTGTCTGATCGTCAGGTTGTAACAGCCTTAATTTGCCCGAAGCGTCCTGGGCCATCAGAATCATGCCACGGGAGAGGATGCCCTTCAGTTCGCGCGGTTCCAGATTCACCAGTACGAGTACCTGTTTCCCGACGAGTTCTTCGGGTGTGTAGTATTCGGCGATGCCCGAAACGATTTCGCGCTTGTCGATGCCCGTATCGACGGTCAGTTTCAACAGCTTTTTCGTCTTGGCGACTTTTTCAGCGGCGAGGATCGTCGAAATACGGATATCCATCTTTTGAAAATCGTCGAAAGTCGTTGTTTTCTTTTGATCTTCAACGTGTTGTGCTGCTTCGGCCGAAGCGTTCGCTGCTTTGGTCGCCGCCAACTTGTCGAGCTGGCGTTGGATTACGTCGTCCTCGATCTTTTCGAAGAGAAGCACGGCTTCGCCGATCCGATGTCCGGCAGCGAGCAGGTCGGTGCTGCCCAGTTTCTCCCAGCCGAAGGGTCCTGCCTGCAACATCCCGACGATCTTTTTCGCCGAGAAGGGCATGAACGGTTCGATGGCGATCGAGAGGTTTGCGGTGATCTGCAAAGCGATGTTCAGGATCGTCTTGACCCGTTCGGGATCGGTTTTGATGAGTTTCCACGGTTCGGTGTCGGCCAGGTATTTATTGCCCAGACGTGCGATGTTCATCGCCTCCTTCAAGGCTTCGCGGAACCGGTAGTTTTCGATGTTGTTTTCGAGGGCTTCCTTCGCGCCGGAGAGTTCCCGAAGCGTTTCGCGGTCGTAGTCCGTCAGTGCGCCGCAGGCGGGCACTGTGCCGTCGAAGTATTTGTGTGTCAGGACTAAAGCCCGGTTTACGAAGTTGCCCAGCACGGCTACCAGCTCGTTGTTGTTACGGGCCTGGAAGTCCTTCCAGGTGAAGTCGTTGTCCTTGGTTTCGGGGGCGTTCGCGCAGAGCACGTAGCGCAGCACGTCCTCCTTGCCGGGGAAGTCGGCCAGGTATTCGTGCAGCCAGACGGCCCAGTTGCGCGAGGTCGAGATCTTTTCGCCCTCGAGGTTCAGAAATTCGTTGGCAGGGACGTTTTCAGGCAGGATGTAGCCGCCGTGCGCCTTGAGCATGGCCGGGAAGACGATGCAGTGGAAGACGATGTTGTCCTTGCCGATGAAGTGCACCATTTTGGTCTCTTCGTCCTTCCAGTATTTCTCCCAGTCGGGCGTCAGGTCCTTGGTCGCCGAGATGTAGCCGATCGGCGCGTCGAACCAGACGTAGAGCACCTTGCCTTCGGCCCCTTCGACCGGTACGGGAATGCCCCAGTCCAGGTCACGGCTCACCGCACGCGGTTGCAGACCGCCGTCGAGCCAGCTCTTGCATTGCCCATAGACGTTGGTTTTCCACTCTTTGTGCCCTTCGAGGATCCATTCGCGCAGGAAACCCTCGTATTGGTCCAACGGCAGATACCAGTGCTTGGTGGCGCGTTTCACGGGTACGGAACCCGATACGGCGCTGTGCGGGCTGATCAGTTCGTCCGGCGAAAGGGTCGATCCGCATTTTTCGCATTGGTCGCCGTAGGCGCGGTCGTTGCCGCAGCGGGGGCAGGTGCCCACGATATAGCGGTCGGCGAGGAACGTCTGGGTTTCCTCGTCGTAGTATTGCTCCGAGGTCCGCTCGATGAATTTGCCTTCGTCGTAGAGCTTGCGGAAGAACTCCGACGCTGTCGCGGCGTGGGTCTTCGACGAGGTGCGCGAGTAGATGTCGAACGACATGCCGAGCCCTTCGAACGACGATTTAATCAACTGGTGATAGCGATCGACGATCTGCTGGGGCGTGACGCCCTCTTTGCGGGCCTTGATGGTGATGGGCACGCCGTGCTCGTCGCTGCCGCAGACCGAGATCACGTCGTATCCTTTCAGGCGCAGGTAGCGCGTGTAGATGTCCGACGGGATATAGACGCCCGCCAGGTGGCCGATGTGTACCGGGCCGTTGGCGTAGGGCAGTGCCGAGGTGACGAGATAACGCTTGAAGGGTTTACTCATATTGGGTAGAAAAGGTCTAACAATTACTATTTTGTGTCAAATGTAGTGATTTTTCTAATAATTAGAAACTAAAACCCGACTTTGTTGTATCGGATTTTTTCGTTTCGGGAGCGGGAAGGAGTGGTTCGGACGGAATGCCGCCGCCGGTGTCGTCGGGCGGGATCCGTAAAAAACCGGAGCCTGAAAGCTCCGGTTTTTACGGATGTTGCCGGCCGTATTATTGCTTGCTCCGCAGGGGTTTGATGTCCTTGATGCGGAGCTGTACCGAAACCGAGCCCCGGTAGTGGTTCTCTACGATCTGATAGCAGACGTCGATCGGATGTCCCGCGCGGATCCACTCGTAGTGGGTCGGCTGCTGGAAGGCGATCGTCTGAATCGTCGTGTTGGGTTTCTGGCGCTGCATCAGGTCCATGCGCAGGTGCTCGCAGTCGGCGCCGACGAGCTTCGTTTCGCCGTGGCTGACCACGCCCCGCGTGACGAATACCGGTGCGGGGTTGCCGGGGCCGAACGGCTGGAAACGGTTCAGGTCGCGGCGGAACGCCGGGGTGATGTTCGAGAAGAAGAGTTCGCTGTCGATCTCCACCTGGGGTTGCAGCGTTATCGGGTCGATGTTCTCTTCGACGTAGGCATTGAAGCGGCGGGTGAACTCCTCGACCCGTTCGGGACGCATCGTGAGTCCTGCTGCGTACATGTGCCCGCCGAAGTTCTCCAGCAGGTCCGAACAGGATTCGATTGCCTGATAGAGGTCGAAGCCGGGCACCGAGCGGGCCGAACCCGTGACGAACCCGTTGCTCATCGTGAGCACCACCGTCGGGCGGTAGTAGGTTTCGATCAGGCGGGAGGCCACGATGCCCACGATGCCCTTCATCCAGCGGGGGTTGTAGATCACCGTACTCTTGGCGGCCTTCAGCTCCGCGTGGGCCTCGATGAAGTCGTGGGCTTCCTGCGTGACGCTGCGGTCGATGCACTTGCGGTCCTGGTTGAAGCCGTCGATCACCGAGCCGAACTCTTCGGCCAGGCTTTCGTTGCCTTCGATCAGCAGATTGACCGCCGCATAGCCGCCCGAAGGAGCGGCGTTTTCGTCGTTTTCGTCCATCCGCATACGGCCTGCGGCGTTGATGCGGGGTCCGATTTTGAAGACGATGTCGTCGATGGTGATGTTGTGTCGATCCAGGCCGCAGATCTTGATGATCGAGAGCAGCCCCTTCGAGGGGGAGGCGTTGAGCCGCAGAAGCCCGTAGTGGGCTAAAATCCGGTTTTCATCCACCAGAGGAACGATGTCCGAGGCGATGCTGACGGCCAGCAGGTCGAGCAACGGCTCGATTTGCTGGAACGGAATTCCGTTTTTCTGGCAGTAGGCCTGCACTAGCTTGAATCCCACGCCGCACCCCGACAGTTCGTCGAACGGATAGGAACAGTCGGCGCGTTTGGGGTCGAGAACGGCTACGGCGCGGGGAATTTCCTCGGCCGGGAGGTGATGGTCGCAGATGATGAAATCCACGCCCTTGCGTTTGGCATAGTCCACTTTCTCTATGGCTTTGATGCCACAGTCCAGGGCGATGATCAGCGTCGCACCCTTGCGTGCGGCGTGGTCGATGCCCTTGGTCGAGATACCGTAACCTTCGGTATAACGATCCGGGATGTAGAACAACAGGTCCTTGTGACCTATCTGGCGCAGAAATTTATAAACCAGCGCGACGGCGGTCGTGCCATCGACGTCGTAGTCGCCGTACACCATGATCTTCTCACGGTTGCGGACGGCCCGCTCCACCCGTTCGACCGCCTTGTCCATATCCTTCATCAGGAACGGGTCGTGCAGGTCCGAAAGCTGGGGGTTGAAAAATTTCTTAGCCTTCTCTAACGTGTCTATGCCTCTCTGTACGAGTAGATTGGCCAGGACTGGGGAGATGCCTGTCGCGGCAGCCATCGCGGCAACCGCCTCCGGATTCCCCTGAGGCTTCACTACCCATCGTTTTTCTATGGGCATATTTGTTATTATTTATATATTTTAACATTCAAATTCTCGCATAAATCTTCGACGAGGCGTCGTTTGACCTCCTCCATCGGAACCGGGCGACCGATCTCCTTTTCGATCGACGTGGCACCCCGGTCCGTAAACCCGCAGGGGTTGATATGGGTGAAATAACGCAAATCGGTTGCCACATTGAGTGCGAAGCCGTGCATGGTCACGTAACGCGACGCCCGCACACCGATCGCGCAGATCTTACGCGCCGGCTGCGCTCCTTCGATCCAGACGCCCGAGGCGCCGGCGATGCGTCCGGCCCGGATGCCGTAACGGGCTACCGTCCGGATGACTGCGCCCTCGAGCGCGTCGATGTAGTCGCGCAGCGAAAGTCCGATGCGCTCCAGGTCGAGGATCGGGTAGCCCACGATCTGTCCCGGCCCGTGGAAGGTGATGTCGCCGCCCCGGTCGATGTGGTAAAATTCGGCGCCGATGCTGCGCAGATACTCTTCGCCGACCAGCAGGTTCTCCGCATGGCCGCTCTTGCCGAGGGTATAGACCGCCGGATGCTCCACCAGGAGCAAATAGCCCGCGCCCTCCGCCGGGGTTCCCTTGGCCCGCAGGAGGGTGTCGAAAAGCCTCTGCTGGTACTCCCAGCAGGCTTTGTAGTCCATTTGTCCGAGGTCCCGGTATTCGACAAACATCGTAAATTACGTTACGACACCTCTCCGTCCGGCTCCGTACGGATACCGTAAATCCGGAAAGCGTCGGTTCAACACTTTCTTTGTCGCAGACCTTTTCCCGCGCGGCGGGAAGACTCAGGCTTTCGCGGAAACCTGTCGCTTCAGACGCACCGAGCCGAGCGCTTCGTCCGCCAGGTACGACGAACGCACCATCGGACCGCTCGCGCAGTAGCTGAAGCCCATGTCGAGCGCCTGCTGCCGGTACCAGTCGAATTTTTCGGGAGTAATGTACGCCGCAACGGGGTGATGCTCCAGAGTGGGACGAAGGTACTGGCCGAGGGTAACGATCTCCACGCCGGCGGCGTGCAGGTCGCGCAAGGTCTGTAAAACTTCTTCATCGCTCTCACCGAGTCCGACCATCAGGCCGCTCTTGGCGACGGCGCCCTTTTCGCTTAAATAGCGCAGCACGTCGAGGCTCGTACGGTAACGGGCCCGCGAACGCACCAGGGGGGTCAGTCGTTCGGTGGTTTCGATGTTGTGCCCGATGATATCGGGCCCGGAGGCGATCACCGTGTCCAGCAGGTCGGGTTTCGCATCCAGATCGGGAATAAGGAGCTCAATTGTGACGTCGGGATTTTCCGCCCGGATCGCGCGGACGCATTCGGCCCAGTGGGCCGCGCCGCCGTCGGGCAGGTCATCGCGTGTAACGGAGGTTACCACCACATGCCGCAATCCCATCAAACGGACGCTTTCGGCGAGTTTGGCGGGTTCTGAAGGATCGGGCGGCAGAGGCCGGCCCGAAAGGGTGGCGCAGAATCGACAGTTGCGCGTACAGATTTCACCCAATATCATGAAGGTCGCTGTCCTGCGGCTCCAGCATTCGGCTTTGTTCGGGCATAGACCGCTGCTGCAGATCGTGTGCAGGGAGTGGTCCCTGACGATGCGTTGCACGTCCGCGTATTCTGCGGTGCGGTGAAGCCGGATTTTCAGCCATTCCGGTTTTTTCAGGACGTTTACCTTCTCTTCATGCAATTTCGGCATTTTAAGTTCATTATTTTCCCAATTGATGCAAAAATACAAAAAATATCAATCGCTTCTCCTTTCTGTTGCGAAAAAGATGAAAAAAGCCTTTGCAGGTGCAGGGGAGGCGGTCGGTCCGGTGCGAAGGACCAGTCGGGGCCGGATGTCGGAACGGGAGGGAGGAGTATGCGGAGAGCGCATCCGGAACGGCTCCGGATGCGCTCTCCGCAATATGTTCTGTCGGCGGGAAGGTTATCTCTGTCCGAGGTGCAGCTGCCATTGCCAGGCCGTGCGGAGCGTTTCTTCGAGCGGCCGCTCGGCACGCCAGCCCAGGAGGGTGTTCGCCAGCGTGGGATCGGCCCAGATCGCCGTGATGTCTCCGGCGCGGCGCGGCGCAAAGCGGTAGTTGAGTTTCAGTCCGTTGGCCCGTTCGAATCCGCGGACCAGCTCCAGCACCGAAACGCCCCGTCCGGTGCCGACGTTGAAGACCTCGTAAGGGGCGGCGCCGCGCTCTTCGATCAGGCGGTGCAGGGCAGCTACGTGGGCGCGGGCCAGATCGACGATGTCGATGTAGTCGCGGATGCAGGTGCCGTCGGGCGTCGGATAGTCGTTGCCGAAGATGCTCAGGCATTCGCGGATCCCGGCGGCGGTCTGCGTCACATAGGGGACCAGGTTCTGGGGGACGCCTCTCGGAAGCTCGCCGATCAGGGCCGAGGGATGCGAGCCGATCGGGTTGAAGTAGCGCAGGGCGATGCCCCGCAGACCGGGATGGGCGGCGACGGCGTCGCGCAGGATGTCTTCGGAGATCTGTTTGGTGTTGCCGTAAGGCGACGTGGCGGGCTTGCGGGGCGTCTGTTCGGTGACGGGCTGGGCGTCGGGTTCGCCATATACGGTGCAGGAGGAGGAAAAGAGGATGTTGGGCCGTCCGAAATCGCACATCAGCTCCACGACGTTCAGGAACGAAAGCAGGTTGTTGCGGTAGTATTTGAGCGGTTCGGCGACCGACTCCCCGACCGCTTTCGACGCGGCGAAGTGGATGACCGAACGGAATTCGTGGCGTTCGAACAGCCGCCGCATCGCCTGCAGGTCGCAGCAGTCGATCTGCTCGAAGGGCACTTCGGCGCCCGTGATGCGGCGGACGCCCTCCACGGCCTGAAGGTCGGAGTTCGAGAGGTTGTCGGCGATCACCACATCGAATCCGGCCTGGATCAGCTCGACGGCCGTGTGCGATCCGATGTATCCGGCGCCGCCCGTTACCAGTACTGTTTCTTTCATAAGGCTATGTCGTTTGAATTTCTGAATTTTTAGCATTGTTCTTCCTGTCTTCCCTGTTGCCGGATGGTTTTCCGCTGTCGGCTACTGCCGTTTCGCGGCATTCGGGTCGTTTGTTCCGGCTTCTCGCCCCTTTCCGGTGGTAGAGGCCTTGAGTTGCGATTCCGAAAAATCGGGACGGTACGATTTCATAATCGGGCCTGTCTTTCGTCTGCGGGGCCTTTTACAGTTCCTGCATGGCCAGGCAGTCGGGACGGTCGTCGGGTGAATTCCCGTTTATTTGGCGGCATACACCACCTTTTTGGTTTCGAAGAACGCTTCGTCGAAGAATGCGGGGATCGGGTACTCCGTCCACTTCATACCGGTACGGCTCAACTCGTCCGCGAGGTCGCCGCCTTTGAGGTAGAGGATGCCGTTGGGCAGGGCGCCCTTTTGCCCCCGGTCGATCTTGTCCCAGACCCAGCCGACGAAGGTCGGCATCTCCGTCACGGCGCGGGAAACCACATAGTCGTACCGTTCGGGAAGCGTTTCGGCCCGGGCGCAGAGGGGGGTGAGGTTGGCGAGGCCGAGTCCCTCCGCAACGCCCTGTACGACCTTGATTTTCTTGCCGATCGAGTCCACGGCCGTGAAATGCGCCTCGGGGAAGAGGATCGCCAGCGGAACGGACGGGAAGCCGCCGCCGCACCCCACGTCGAGCACCCGCGCTCCCGGGGCGAAGGGGCAGACCTTGGCGATGGAGAGCGAGTGCAGCACGTGCCGCAGGTAAAGTTGGTCGAAATCCTTGCGCGAGATCACGTTGATCTTGGTGTTCCAGTCGGCGTACAGTGCGTACAGCGCTTCGAATTGCCCGCGCTGCGGGCGGGTCAGGTCGGGGAAGTATTTGTCGATCAGGGCAATCATAAGGTTTGTGGGCGTTGAAGTTTTTTTTAGGCAGGTCGGAGTGGTTCGTTCTGCGGCGTTCGCCGGTCGGAAACGTCAGGATTTTTCATCTGCGGCGATCAGGCGGCACATCTGCTCCCGGGCGCGGTGGATCTGGGTCTTGACGGTGCCCAGCGGGAGTTCGAGCTTCATGGCGATCTCTTCGTAGGAGTACTCTTCGAAGAAACGCATGACGATCAGTTGTCGGTAGCGCGGCGGCATGGCCTGGAGGTAGCGTTCGATCTGCGTGCGCTGCTGTTTGCGGATGATGTTCTCTTCGGGCGTGGGGTTGTTGGAGGGCGGTGCCGTGAATTTGTCGTCGATGGGCAGGTCCTCCTGGCGCCGCCGGATGAAATCGACGAAGGTGTTCCGGGCGATGGTGTAAACCCACTGTCCGAAGGTGTAGGCCGGGTTGTAGCGGTGGATGTTGATATAGACTTTGATGAAGGTTTCCTGCAGCAGGTCGTCGGCGTCCAGGGGGTTGTTGGTGCGCTGTATGAAAAGCCGGTGTATAGCCTCCTTGTAACGCTCGAAAAGGTATTCGAAGGCGATGTTGTCGCCCTGCAATACCAGCTCCACGAGCACCCGGTCGTCGGCTATGATATAGTCGGCTATCTCCATACCCGCTCGTCTTTGCGCAGCAGCAACAGCCCCAGCAGCAGGGCGAAAAACGGACTCAGCAGGTCGTACAGGAAGTAACGTCCGCAGATTTTCTCTTCACCCAGGCGGCGGCTGATGCGCCGCGCCTCGACGAGTACGATCGCAAAACGCGCGAGCAGCAGTACCCCTGCGGCGATCTTGAATTCCCAGGGCATCACCGCCAGGGCGACGATCGCCGCCAGCCAGAAGAGAATGCGGCTGCCCAGTTCCCACTGGATGAAGTTCTTGACCCACAAGGGATAAAAAGGAATGGCTCCCCCGAAGAAACGCTGGGTGCCGATCCACCACTTGAGCCCTCCCCAGCTCTTTTCACGCAGGGTGGCGCGGGGAGAGAGGACCACGCTGACATTGCCGGGGGCGATGATCCGCGACATGAACAAATCGTCTTCGCCGATATTCATATTGAGGTGGCTGAAGCCGTTGGCGCCGAAATAGAGCCGCTTGGTGAATCCGTAGTTCTGGCGCATGCCCCGGTAGGGTCTGCCGCATACGGCGCTTGAGATCCAGTCCACCGAGTGCATCATCCGCCAGGTGCGGATCAGGTAGCTCGCAAACCCTTTCCCGCGCTCCATGCCGCAGTAGCCGAGCACGATTTCGCCGCGCCGGAAGCCGTTCGCCATGAGCGAGAGCCAGCGGTCCGAGGTGGGGTACACGTCCGGTGTGGTGAAGAGAAGGTGCTCGTAATGGGCCGATTTGATCCCGACGTTGAGCGCCATTTTGGGCGAGATCGGGAAGCGGGGATTCAGTTCGATCTTGGTGGCCGTAATCTGTGGGAACGACTGTTTGATGCGGACCAGGTCGTCGTAGAAGTCGGTGTCCCGGCCTACATAGACGATCACCACTTCGAAGTCGGGGTACTCCTGGGCGACGATGAGCGGCAGGATCTCCTCCACGAAGGCGTAGTCTTCCGAGAAGAGGGGAATCACCACCGATACCGGAGGGGTTTCGGAGAGGATCTCCGGACGCCGGGTGTCCTTGTATTTGGGTATGCGCCCGTAAACGAACAGGTAGTAATATAGCTGGATTCCGAACATGACCAGAAGGACGCCCGCGAGGGCCGTGCCTTCCCAGCCGTAGTGGACGATAATGCGATTGAAAAATTCCATGGCGTATGCGTTGTGGCGGACCCGGGACGGTGGAAGCTGGAAGCGGAGCCGGACTCGTTCGGACTGCGCCGGAGTGCGGCTTGCGGACACGCGGGCGGATCCCACGCAAAGATAAGGATTTTATCCGAATCGGTATTCTGCCGAAGGAATAATTCGTGGAGATCGACCGAAGAGAAACCCGCCGTCCCGGCGGTACGGGCGAGGCGGGTTTGCGGAGAGTCGGAGGAGTCTTCGACTTGGCTATGGAGTTGCCGTAAGAAGCGGTTCTCGGGCGGTGGATTCGGTTTCCGGGGTGGTTTGCAGATCTTCGACACCGCGATGTCGTGCCCGGTAGGTCGCGGGTGTCATGCCGTATTGTTTGCGGAAGAGTTTGATTAAGTGCGAGGTGTTGGGAAAGGCGCATGCGGTGCCGATTTCGGCGATCGCCTTGTCGGTCGAGATCAGAAGCAACCGGGCATGGATCAGGCGTTGCCGGATGAGCCATTGGTGGGGCGAGGTCCCGTAGATGCGGAAAAATTCCTTTTTGAACGAAGTCAGGGAGCGGTTGCAGCGTTTTGCGATCTCCTCGACCGAAATATCGGAAAAGATGTTGGAATAGACGATTTGCTGGAGGTTGTCCCGGGCCGCATCGACGTTGCCCAGCAGCTTGCTTTTGATGCAACAATCCCCGTGCGAAACGATCAGGTAGAGCAGTTCGGTCATTTTGAGGTTTTCAGCGGTCGGGTCGTCCAGGAGCGATCCTTCCGTGAGGCAATCGTCGATGTGGCTGAAAAAACGCCGGATCGAACTCCAGCCCGGCATCGTGGCGTGGTTCAGGGTACGGCAGTCGTCGCACTGGTGGTTGTTGGTGATATTCAGCTTGTAGGCGATGTTGAGGTGCAGCAGGATGCGTTGCAGCTCTTCCGAGGTATAGCGAACGAGGATCTGTTCGTAGGGATGTCCCTGCGCGGGGATGTTTTTGGTATAGTGGCAACCCATACCGAGGAAGAAAAGATCTCCCTGGGAGAACTTGTAGCATTTATCGTCGTAATAGACGTATTTTTCTCCGTGGAGGATATATCCGATCACGCAGCGGGTAAACTTATGGGTTTCGATACCGTTGTTGGAGGCCGATACATACTTTTCGATCGACGGATTAACGGTTTGGGTGTCGTAGGATTCGTTCATAATCGGAAGATTTTATGGCTCGATGAAGGCCGGTGTCCATAGCCTTTTATCGAAGATTATGAATCAAATATACAATCTAAGGTTGTATATTCAAATTAAAATAGGAAAAAATTAGATCGAAAATGTTAAAATATATACTATTTCAACATTTTACGCGTTTTTTATTGCAATATATTTACAATGCAAGTGATGTACAAAATGAGATACAGCAGAGTTCCGACGGTACGTTGGATGCGGATGAAGGTCAGGGGCATGAGCAGTGCTGCGGGTACGGCTG
>ULSC01043205.1_pt1 | contig 24907 bp, 20 predicted proteins | sample 1955981 | NCBI WGS metagenome assembly ULSC01 (sample SAMEA4835698, study PRJEB28245) | human gut metagenome | biome: gut microbiome; material: fecal sample | place: Denmark | collected 2008
TAAAGGGAATAAGCTGCGCAGGGTTTACATTCCGGCTGTTTTGCGAAAGGCATTTGAGGAATGGCCCGGGTTTTCCCAGCGTCCGGATGGGATCTTATTTTTAAACCGGTTTGGAGCTCCCTTATCTGCTTCCGGGATCCGTTTCCAGTTAAAGGTTTTTGCAGCAAGGTACGACATTGACCCGGATGTTATGTATCCTCATTCTTTCAGGCACCGGTTTGCAAAGAATTTTATTGAAGTGTGTCCGGATATTGCCCTGTTATCGGATCTTTTAGGACATGACAGCATTGAAACCACCCGGATCTACCTGCGGCGCAGCAGCCGGGAACAGTACCATATTGTTAATCAGGTTGTAAACTGGTAGCTGCAGGGGGTGTATTGTATGGAAACTACATTTATTTTTCCCTCAGATAATACCAGGTTTAAAGAAAACGGATCTGAAAATACACTATCCAACGACCTGGAACTGACCCCTTTTAAGGATTTCCTGCTCCGCAAAGGAGCTTCTGATAATACGATCCGTATTTATCTTCTGGCTGTCCGCCACTTTTTCTCCCATTCTGATACCATTGACCCTGAAAACCTTCAGGCTCATAAAGCATGGCTTTTAGAACATTACCGTCCTGCTACTGTAAATGTACATATCCATGGCATGAACCAATATTTACAATATATGGAAATTTCATCCTTTAAACTTCCTGCCGTAAAATACCAGCAGAAGACTTTTATTGACAATGTAATATCTAAAAGAAACTATGAGATACTAAAAAAGAAGCTGAAGAAGGATGAAAACTGGTTCTGGTATTTTGTAGTACGTTTTTTAGGAGCAACGGGAATGCGGGTCAGCGAACTTTTGAAAATAAAGGCGGAGCATGTAAAACTGGGGATGATGGATCTGTACTCAAAAGGCGGTAAAATGAGGCGTATTTATTTTCCTGCTGCTCTTTGTGAGGAAGCGGAAATATGGCTGAAAAGGCGTGACATCGTTTCCGGTTATATTTTTACAGGGAGAAATGGACAGGTGATCACTGCCAGAGGTATCCGTTCCCAGTTAAAGGTACTGGCAAAACGGTATAAGATCCCTTCTGAACAGGTTTATCCTCACTCTTTCAGGCACCGGTTTGCAAAGAATTTTCTGGAGAAGTTTAATGATATTTCCCTGCTGGCAGATCTGATGGGACATGAAAGTATTGAGACTACGCGGATCTATCTGACCCGGTCTTCAGAAGAGCAGCAAAAATTGATCGACCGGGTAGTGAAGTGGTAGTACAGGTAAAAGAAATATGGTATACTCATATCATGATGTTGATTCGTAATCCGCTCATTTTTCTTCAAAAAATGGCTCCTTACTCATGTTTTTAGCGGGTCCCAAGTTCAAAAATCCTCCTGCAAGCAAGCTTGCGTCGGATTTCCGGCCTTTTGACCCTGGTATCATATCATTAAAACAAAGGATGGACAACCTATGTACGAATACACCTGGTATCAATGGCTGAGTTTCTTCTATATATATTGCTTTTTCGGATGGATCTTTGAGTCTACCTATGTATCTTTGAAACAGCACCGTTTTGTAAACCGCGGCTTTCTGCGACTTCCCATGCTTCCTCTTTATGGTACGGGAGCTGTGATGATGCTGTGGGTATCTCTTCCATTTAAGAGCAGTCTGGTCATGGTTTACATCTCCGGTGTAATCGGCGCTACGATCCTGGAATATGTGACGGGTTGGGGAATGGAGCGGCTGTTTAAAATGAAATACTGGGATTACAGCAACCAGCGTTTTAATTTAAACGGATATATCTGTCTGTCCTCTTCTGTTGCATGGGGATTTTTGACGATTTTTCTTACTGAGGTGATCCACAAGCCCATTGAACGATGGGTGCTTCATGTTCCAACTATGATCGGCATCCCATGTTTGTCTGTGATCACAGTGGTTTTCATTATTGATACTGCAGAATCTGTACGTACTGCCCTGGATCTTGCCAAGGTGCTTGATGCCATGACAAAGATGAAGGCAGAACTGGACGATGTTCAGGTTCAGCTGGCATTATTGAAGGCAGAAACAGAACAGAAACTGGAAGAAGCAAAGGAAGATACGGCTATGAAGCTGGAAACTCTCCGTGTAGAAGCAGCGGGAAAAGCTGCACTGCTGCGAAATGAAACTGCAGAACGTGCAGCCCAGTTAAAATATGAGACAACGGAGCGGGCGGCAAAACTGCGGCTTGAGACTGCATTAAAAGCGGCTCAGTTAAAGGAACATGCAGATGAGAAAGCAGCTCAGTACCGTGAAGAGGCGGCTGCAAAGATCGAAGCTGCCAAGAATGTAAAAGCTGCTATGACTGCCAGCCGTAATGAACGTATCGCAGCAATGAACAGCCGTATGACGGAATTAACAAAGAAACGTCAGGATATGATGAAACATATGAATTTCTACCGCAGAAGTATTTTACGTGGAAATCCATCTGCATCTTCTATGAAGTTTGCAGCGGCTTTGAAGGAATTGAGGGAAGCGGCTGAGAAGAGAAATAAATAGTAAGCGTTTATGTCCCCGCTGATGCGGGGATATATGCTGGGTATTATCTTCCCGCCGATGGCGGGGAGATGTCTTGGCAGAGCAAACACAAAAATACCCCTGGGATTGAAATTTTCTTTCCCAGGGGTGTTTACGTTTGCCAGGTATCCACTCATGAACCCCGCGCTGACGCGCTCTACTGTCTGCTTACGCAGACGGTTCATTCGTTAATGGTCCAAGAAAAACAAATGTCTGCTTCGCAGCCGCTTGTTTTGCCATGCATATCGAGAATGCGCCTGTGACGCATTCGAAGATTTCTTTTGGACTCATTACATCATCTTATCAACCATAGCCATTACAGCTGCGCCAAGTGCATTCTCTTTCTCTTCTGCGTCTTTCAGGGAAGTTCCCTTTACGCCGAAGTAGAATTTGATCTTTGGTTCGGTGCCGGATGGTCTTACGCAGATCCATGCGCCGTCTTCCAGGTCATAGTAGAGAACGTTGGAAGAAGGAAGTCCGGTAGGCTTTACTTCGCCGGTTGCCATATTTTTGATGGTGTCTAACTTGTAGTCTCTTGCGGAGGTTACTTTGTAGCCGCCAACTTCGGTTGGAGTATTATTTCTCAGTGTCTCCATAATGGACTGGATCTTTGCAAGTCCTTCAATACCGGATAAACCGATTGCCTTTACAGCATCTTTATAGTAGCCGTATTTCTCATACATAGCGATCATTGCATCCCATAAGGTCATGCCTTTCTGCTTGTAGTATGCAGCTGCCTCGCAGAGAGCGGCTGTTGCGGAAATAGCGTCCTTATCACGGGCATAGGTTCCGATCAGGCATCCATAGCTCTCTTCCATTCCGAAAAGGTATGTACCATGTCCGGTAGTCTCATTCTTTAAGATCTGCTTTCCGATCCACTTAAATCCGGTCAGAACCTCGATCAGTTCTGCGCCGTATGATTTTGCTACTGCATCGATCAGGTTGGTGGAAACGATGGATTTAACAACCTGTCCGTCTGCCGGGATCTTTCCAGCTGCCTGCTTCTGGCTGAGTACGTACTCACACAGAAGGGATCCGGACATATTTCCAGTCAGTGGAATATATTCGCCGGACTTGGTATCTTTTACATATACACCAAGACGGTCTGCATCCGGGTCAGTTGCCAGTACCAGGTCTGCATCTTTCTCTTTTGCCAGCTTTAAGCCCAGTTCAAATGCTTCTTTTGCTTCCGGGTTTGGATAGCTTACAGTTGGGAAATCGCCATTTGGCAGTTCCTGCTCCGGAACTACGTATACATGGGTAAATCCGATCTCTTTCATAACTCTTCTTGCAGGGATATTTCCTGTTCCGTGAAGAGGTGTGTATACGATAGTGATCTGATCCTGCATCTCATCAATGGCCTTCTGGTTTACTACCTGAGCCTTTACCTGAGCGATGTATTTATCATCAATCTCCTGTCCAATTACCTGATACAGACCTGCTGCTGTTGCAGAAGCCTCATCTGTAGTCTTTACTGTAGACAGATCTTCGATTGCCAGAACTTCTTCTGTAACACCTTTATCATGAGGAGGTGTAAACTGTGCGCCATCTTCCCAGTATACCTTGTAACCATTGTATTCCGGCGGGTTGTGGCTTGCAGTGATATTGATACCTGCTACGCAGCCCAACTCACGTACTGCAAAGGACAATTCCGGTGTTGGACGAAGGGATTCAAACTTATATGCCTTGATACCGTTTGCTGCTAAAGTCATAGCTGCTTCCATAGCAAATTCCGGGGACATATGACGGGAGTCGTATGCAATTGCTACGCCCTTGTTAGCTGCTCCCTGCTTGATAATATAATTTGCAAGTCCCTGGGTAGCACGTCTTACAACGTAAATATTCATACGGTTGATACCTGCGCCGATGATACCTCTTAAACCAGCGGTTCCGAACTCAAGGTCCATATAGAAACGCTCTTTGATCTCGTTTTCATTGCCCTCAATGGCGCGCAGTTCTTCCTTTGTAGCCTCATCAAAGTAAGGATTTGATAACCATTCCTGGTATATCTTCATGTAATCTTTCATTATAACATACTCCCTCCTAAATTAAATTTTGGAGTCAAAAGGTCTTTTGACAGCCCCCTGATTCATGCTTTTAATTATACTATATCATGTCAGAAAAAGGAAGTCTTAGAAGAAGCGAATCTTCTTTACCATCTCTACAAATTCACGGTTATTTCTGGTCTTTGAAAAGAGATCTAAGATCTTCTCTACTACCTCATCCGGCTTTAAGGAATTGGTGGCTTTGCGGATAATATCTACTGCCTCTGCCTCTTCTTTTGTAAGGAGCAGATCATCTCTTCTGGTACCGGATTTTAAAATGTCAATAGCCGGGAAGATACGTTTTTCAGACAGTTTACGGTCCAGCACCAGTTCCATGTTGCCGGTACCCTTAAATTCCTCGTAAACCACATCATCCATACGGCTTCCTGTATCTACCAATGCTGTTGCAAGAATGGTCAGACTGCCCTTTTCACGCATATTTCTTGCAGCACCGAAGAAACGCTTTGGCATATGCAGTGCTGCCGGATCAAGACCACCGGAAAGGGTACGGCCGCTTGGGGCAACGGTCAGATTGTAAGCTCTTGCCAGACGGGTGATACTGTCTAAAAGGATGATAACATCTCTTCCATGTTCTACCAGACGTTTTGCACGTTCAATAACCATTTCAGATACACGTTTGTGGCGCTCCGGAAGCTCATCAAAGGTGGAATAGATAACTTCTACATTTGGCCCTACAATGGCTTCTTTGATGTCAGTTACTTCCTCAGGACGCTCATCGATCAAAAGGATCATCAGATGCATGTCCGGATGATTGGTGGTAATGGCTTTTGCCACCTGTTTTAAGAGAGTGGTCTTACCAGCTTTTGGCGGGGAAACGATCATACCACGCTGTCCTTTACCGATGGGTGCCAGCAGGTCTAATACCCGCATGGCAACAGAAGTTTTCTCTCTTGGATTTTCCATGTGGAGACGCTGATTTGGGAAGATCGGGGTCAGATCCTCAAAGTTTGGTCTTGTCTCAGTAGCACTTAATGGATAGCCGTTCACTGTTTTAATATAGAGAAGTGCAGCGAATTTTTCTGTAGCTGCTTTTACTCTTCTGTTTCCCACAATGATATCACCGGTCTTTAAGTTGAAACGGCGGATCTGGGACGGTGCAACATAGACATCATTTTCACCTGGAAGGAAGTTTTCACAACGGATAAAGCCGAAACCGTCCGGCATAACCTCTAAGATACCGTTTGCCTCAATGCCGCTGTCTAATTCTGCCATATCCTGTGTGGAAAGTCCCATGGCGTCATTTCTGTATTCCGGTCTTGCCACACGCTCCTGGTTGTCCACATTCTGGACATAAGTCTGGTTCTGGGTAGAATAAGTCTGGCTGACGGGAGCCGCCTGCTGAACAGGGGCAGCTGCCGGAGTGCTGTAACTATTGTTGTTATTGTTATAATTGTTGTTCCCATATGTACGGATCTGCGGACGAGTCTGGTTAAATCTTTCGTATGTACGGTTATTTCTCTGATTATTCCGGTTGTCCTGGGAACGCTTTTCCTGATATCTGTTTTCCTGTGGGCGGGTCTCCTGCACACGGTTTTCCTGGCTGCGATTTTCCTGCACACGACTTTCCTGCACCCGGTTCTCCTGTGGGTGGGTCTCCTGACTGCGGGTTTCCTGGACTGGTTTCTCCCGCACTGTTTTCTCAGCATTTACACGGCTGCTGTGAGGTTTCACTGTTACTGTTTCTGCTGTGTTTTTCTGACTTTTCTCTTCCTGGGCACATAAAAGGTCAATAAGCTCTGCCTTACGAAGGCCGCTGATCCCTTTCAGACCCACATTTTTTGCCATCTCTTTCAGTTCGGCAAGGGACCTTGTCTCTAATTTTTCGCGCATACTACTCTCCTATCTATTATGCATCTGTTATCTGAATTATTCAGTTTGCCTGTCTTTGTAAAATACGGGATTTTTCCAGATTTTGGGAAGTTCCTTTTATAGACAGATCCGACAGGCAGAGTGAGAATTTCTGCCTTGGGATCCACGTAAAATTATTTTTATCATTTTTTATTATACATTGCCATTGTTAATCTTTCAACCATTTCATATAGGCTTTTATCTGCTTTTCATAGCCATTATCTGATGGTTCATAGAATACTGTACCCTCCATTCCATCTGGAAGATACTGCTGCTTAACATAATGTTTCGGGTAATCATGGGCATATTTATAGCCTTCACCATGTCCTAATTTCGCTGCACCTTTGTAATGACGGTCCTGAAGATGTACCGGCACCGGCATGGTACGGGTGGTCTTTACATTTTCCATGGCATTCTGTATGGCAACATAGGCTGCATTGCTTTTAGGGGCACATGCCACATAGGAAGCTGCCTGGGAAAGGATGATCTGAGCTTCCGGAAGTCCAATGCGCTCTGCTGCAAGAGCTGCGCTTACTGCTACATTTAACGCCTGTGGATCTGCATTTCCAACGTCTTCAGAAGCACAGATCATAATACGGCGGGCAATAAATTTAATATCTTCTCCTGCATACAGCATACGTGCCAGATAATACACGGCCGCATCCGGGTCAGATCCCCGCATACTTTTAATAAAAGCAGAGATGGTATCATAGTGGTTGTCTCCATCTTTGTCATAACGCACGGCCCGTTTCTGGATACATTCCTGGGCAGCAGCAAGGTCAATATGTATCAATCCGTCTTCGCTGCGTTCTGTCGTGAGAACTCCCAGTTCTACTGCATTTAAGGCTGCTCTGGCGTCCCCATTGGCTGTATCTGCCAGAAAATCTGCGGCATCTTCCTCGATCTTTACCCGGTAAGTTCCCATTCCACGTTCTGAGTCGGTTACCGCCCGGTAGATCAGCTGTTTAATGTCATCTTTCTCCAGTGGCTTTAACTCAAAAATACGGGATCTGGAAAGAAGCGCCCCGTTTACCTCAAAATAAGGATTTTCCGTAGTAGCACCGATCAGTGTCAGTGTACCGTCTTCTACAAAAGGAAGAAGATAATCCTGCTGGCCCTTATTAAAACGGTGGATCTCATCTACAAAAAGAATGGTCCGCCGTCCATACATTCCCATATTGTTTTTTGCCTCTGTGACCACTTCTTCCATGTCTTTTTTACCCGCCACAGTGGCATTGATCTGCTTAAAATCTGCCTGAGTGGTGTTTGCGATCACCTTGGCAAGGGTGGTTTTTCCTGTTCCCGGAGGTCCATAGAAGATCACAGATCCCAGTTTATCCGCCTTGATCGCCCGGTAGAGCAGCTTATCTTTTCCAATGATATGCTGCTGCCCCACTACCTCATCCAGTGTGCGCGGACGAAGTCTGGAAGCCAGAGGAGACTCCTTCTCCATCGTATTTTCTCTCATATAGTCAAATAGATCCATTTAATTTCTCCATTTTTCTTTTGATCTCATTCGATCAACAATTCATCAGCCGTTACAAAAACATAACCTTCCTTCTGCAGTATATCGATCAGCTCCAGGGCTGCCTCTACAGAGGAAGGAAATATATCATGCATTAATATAATATCCCCATCTTTTACATCTTTCAAGACCCGCCGGACGATCTTTCCTTTATCTTTTAGTTTCCAGTCTAAAGAGTCTACAGACCAGAGGACCGGGCTCATTCCAATCTCTTCTTCCAGTTCTTCGTTCCAGTCACCATAGGGCGGACGTATATATTCCGGGCGCTTTCCGGTAATGGCTTCGATCTGTTCCTGGGTATGTTCTACTGCTTCACAGACTGCCTCCGCTCCCGCTTTTGTCAGCTGGATATGTTCATAACTGTGATTGCCAATAAGATGTCCTTCTTCGCTCATACGCTTTACAATATCTTCTTTTCCTTCTATATTGCTTCCCATAAGAAAAAAGGTAGCATGGACTCCCCGTTCTTTCAGTCCGTCTAAAAGAAGCGGGGTACATTTCCGGTCCGGACCATCATCAAAAGTGAGGGCTATATACCCGGGCTGGCCGGCAACTTTTGAAAGTGCAGGAAGTGAAAATATTTTTTCTATATCCCTGTGATCATTTTTCAGGAAAATAGCGGATAAGACCAGATCTGCTGTAAACAGAAGAAAGACGAAATATTTTATATACCTGTTATGCACGGTTCACCTGATGAATGGTATCTGTTTATTTTATGCGGGAATACGCAAAAAAATCCGCCTTTGAAGCAGATTTCCCATTCTGCCAAAAGCGGATTTAAATAGTTATTTCATCAGCCTGGTGCCTGACCTGTTACTACCTTATCATTGTTTCCATTATTTGCAGAGTCCTTCTTTACTCCCGGGCCTCCATTTACGCCTGTTACTTTCTGATCATCAGAAGAGGAGTTGGAAGTACTGTTGTCAGAGGAACCTGTGGTAGAGTTTGCAGGAGTGATCTGAACGTTGTTTCCTGTGTTATTATTTCCTGTATTGCTGCCTGAAGCATTATTTCCGGAATTCTGGCTGCTCTGGTCCCCTGTTGTTTCCTGACCCTGCTGGCTTAAATGTCCATCTGCGGCTGCCTGATAGGTGACGCCATTTATTTCTACTGCTCTGCCAGATACCATACGACCGTCGGAAGGATCCATATAATAACGAAGCCCGCCTACCTCGATCATTCCTGTTGCCATCCTGCCATCACTGTTAAAGTAATACCATGCACCATCTAACTGTCTCCAGCCAATTGCCATGGCACCGGAGCCTCTCAGATAATATTTTCCACCTGCATCTGTCAGCCATCCAGTCTGCATCACACCTTCGTTGTTGGAATAATACCAGGTGCCACCATCATTGATCCAGCCTTTTAACAGATCTCCGGAACTGCCAAGGTAATACCATTTGCCGTTCTGGTTCGTCCAGCCAGTAACCATTTTCCCAGAATTTTCCAGATAGTAGCGTTTGCCGCTAACTTCGATCCAGCCTGTCTGCATAGCACCGTCATTGCCAGTATAGTACCAGGTACCATTATCACTGATCCAGCCTTTCTTTACAGCACCGCTGCTTCCAAGGTAGTACCATTTTCCGTTTTCTGACTGCCAGCCAGTCTGCATTTTTCCGGTAGTAGTATCCAGATAATAACGGGCATCTGCTACTGTGATCCAGCCGGTAGATGCAAGTCCGTCTTTATCCATGTAGTACCAGTCATTTACATCCTGTGCCCATGCATTTTTCTGTTTTTCGTAATTTGCGTAATAATAACGCTTTCCGTTAATGGTGCGCCAGGTGTTTGCCGGGATCACAGAGGTAAAGTCCTTAAACTGGAAGTCAATATCCACGTTGCCATTGATACCTTTTACAGAACCGCTGCTTGTAGCCTGCCACATCACCGGATTTTGCCAGGTATATCGGGCAGAATATCTTGCCACCCATACTGGATAATTCATCTGGCTCATATCCAGTTTATTGTTCAGCCAGTTCTCATTTGCATAGATGATCGGGTAATAACCGGCTGCAGAAATCCGCTTGCAGAAAGCGTTTGCAATAGCCGCCAGCTCTGATTTTGACAGATTTCCCTGAGTAGAGTCTTCCATATCAAATGCTACCGGATAGGAGATCGGATAGTCGGTGATCAGGTTTAATACAAAATCTGCCTCCTGGACTGCCATGTCTGTGGTAGTTGCCAGAGAATAAATATAAACGCCTACTTTAACACCATTGGCAGTTGCGTTCTGGATATTCTTGTGGAAATAGGGATCTACTGCTCCCTTGGAACGGGTTCCCAGCATAACAAATGAAATATCATCCTTTGCCACCTGGCTCCAGTTGATCTCTCCCTGCCATCTGGAAACATCAATACCACGATGGAGCACATTCTGGATCGCGCTTCCATCTGACATCTGGTACGTACCGTTTACCTTTTTCCAGGCATTGGTATTTGTGGTAGTATTGTTGGATGATGTATTGGAATTGTTTGTATTGTTTGTATTGTTTGTATTATTGCTGTTATTAGTATTATTGTTACTATTTGAATTATTTGAATTTCCTGTGTTTGTTGTAGAATTGGAAGAATTAGTATTTCCCGGATCTCCAGGACCTCCTGTGGAAATCTCTGATACCCGGGATGAGTCATCCCCCGGACCTGCAGCAAAGGCTGGAAGAGAACTTCCAAGACTGGTGATCCCAATCATACCTGCCAGTGCCAGCGCCCGGCATCGTTTTATGATCTTATCTGCGTTATTCATGCCTGTTCTCCTGAAAAAGGGGATGTCTTTTTCCTGACATCCCCATTATGTAGTCTGCAATTTAAAAGTTTTCTATCAGCCTGGTCCGTCTGTGCGTCCTGCCGTTAAGGTGTCAGAACTGGATGTGGTATTGGAAGGACTGTTTGATGTATTATTTGAAGTGTTACCACCGGAAGGACCATTGTTGGAGCTGGAATTTCTTGATACACCAGGTCCGCCATTTTCACCGGTTACACCACCGGAAGCAGAAGTACTGCTGCTAGATGGTGTCTGAGCAGATACGCCGCTTGCATTCTGGCATACACCACTTCCATCAAAGTTGTAGGTAGTTCCGTTGATATCCAGGGAGGTTCCTGTTGTCATCTTTCCGCCGTTTGTCGGATTCATGTAGTAGATCTTATTATCTACCTGGATCCAGCCTGTCATCATGTGACCATTGGTATTGAAATAATACCAGGCATTATCGATCTGCTTCCAGCCTACACTCATCTTGCCATTGCTCTGATTCATATAATACTTATTGCCTTCGCTGTCAGTGAGCCAGCCTGTAAGCATACGCCCATCTGTATTCAGATAATAGTAGTCGGTGTCAACTTTTGCCCAGCCGGTCATCATCTTTCCGTCTGTTCCAAACAGATACCAGTTGTCCTTGATCTGTGCCCAGGAATTAACTACACATTTGCCGCTGCTCTGGAAGTAGTACCAGGCACCGTCCATCTGACGCCAGCCGGTTCCCATAGATCCGTCACCACGCATAAAGTAATAATCGTTTCCGATCTTTAACCAGCCGGTAACCATGGTACCGTCACCTAAGAAGTAGTACCATTTGCCATATTCCGGATTGATCCAGCGGCTTTGAGCCATCAGACCGTTTGGACGGAAGAAGTACCATTTTCCATCGATCTGTTTAAATCCGGTAGTCATATGTCCATCGGAAAGGTCCATATAATATTTGCCATCACTGGTTTCCAGCCAACCTGTATAGGTCTTGCCCTGGTAGATGTAGGTCCAATGGTCATTTGACTTGGTCCATCCATCTGCGGCGTATGAATTAAACGCAGATCCCAACGCCATAGCGCCGATCATACCAGCTGCTGCAAGGGCTGCGAAATATTTTTTACGTCCCATTTTCTCCTCCTGTTCTGTTGTATCGTCTCTTTTTCATTGATCGCACAATTATTTTTCACTTTTAATTAAGTATAGCACAAATGAACTTTCCATGATTAACATTTTTATTACAATTTTCTGAAACCTGTTTTGAAATGCATTTGTGTATGTTCCCATATCATGGGGCGTTTCTAAAAGAACTGTGGTAACTCCTTCATCAGCTTCTTATAGTACCGCTTCGCATACCGGTACATAATAATGGTGTACTCTCCAAACTCATCTCCCAGACTTGCCTTGTATACAGCCCACAGGCACCAGAGGAAGCCCCCTAAGGCTGCGTCTGCATAGGTGATGAACCGCTCTTTGTCATCTGGTCTGCGCTGTAAATACAGTTCCAGTAATTTTTCGGTCTGCTCTTCCTCATAATAGGAATAAATCGCACACATGGATACGTCCATTAACGGGTCGCACATGCCTGCGTACTCCCAGTCAAGAAGTTTTGCACTGTGATCCGGGAAAATTAAAAAGTTATCCACATTTGCGTCAATATGGCATAAACATTGTGGAAGATCCATTTTATCTAAGGCATCTAACAACTGATTTACCCATTCACGAACCTGACTGTAGTCTTCAAAAGGAATGCCGCCATGTTCCAGGCAAAGTTTCTCGTAAAAGCTGATCCGCTCCCTGATATTAAAGCTGTGGCCTACTTTTAAACCTGCTTCATGAAGCTTTCGCACCATATCCATACAGGTCTTCATATCGTCCCAGTTGTCTGCGCTGGCATTGTGGGTATTTTCATAGTATTCAGAGATCTTATAACCGGTCTTCGGGTTCAGATACAACACATGTTCTGTAATGCCCAGAGGACGGACGGCATCATAAACTTCTTTTTCCTGCTCTCTGTTAATAAGAAGCTCTGTGCCAGGTCCGGGGATACGGCAGATACAGTGATGATCTCCGGTGCGGAACAGGAAGGATTTATTGGTCATGCCGGATTTTAAGCATTTGATGTCTGTGATCTGAAACTCCGGCACATGGAATACCTCTGCTACCAGCTCCATGGCCGCATTATCGGAGTGGTTCTGATAATGGGTATCAAAGAGGCGCAGCTCTTCCAGATTTTCAAATTCATATACCTGGTCATCCGGCTGACGGTTGATGTCCATTTCGATCTCATCCCATTTAGACGCAGGCACACCACAGGCTTCTTCTGTCTGTTTTAACAGTTCTTTGTCCTCTTTTCCCAGACGGTGTTTTGCTTCTCCTTTTAACATATCTACATAAGGCTGTTCCCAGTAAAACTGCTCGGTTCCGGGGATCTGGTAGTACGCTTCTAAAACAGGAAGGAACTTTGCTGAGAACTCTCTGGAAAGATACACGGGACCGTACATAAACCACGCATCTTTTCCGCCTACATTTACATCGCTGATACGGCCCTTTTTATTAAAGGTAAGGCACCATTCCTTGGTCTCTCCTTCTTCATGGGCTGCGCTGTACCAGGCACCGCACTCATAGGAATGGTACATATTTTCCCGCATCCAGTTATCTGATGAAAGAATGTATACGTTCCGGCCTTTTAAGAACTTTCTGGCTCTGTATACAGTAGCCAGCGTGTTTTTGCAGGAGTATTCCGGATTGTATAATAATTTCACATCGTATTTATCGATCAGGTATTCAAATTTTTCTTTTAAATAGCCTACTGCAATGGTAATGTCGTGGATCCCCACTTCATGGAGCTGTTTGATCTGACGCTCGATCATGCGCTCTCCAAAGACCTCTAAAAGACCCTTTGGAGTCTCGAAGGTAAGAGGCACAAAACGGGAACCGAAACCGGCTGCAATGATCAGCGCCCCATCTACTTTATAAGGCTTTAACAGTTCTTTTCCCTTTTCCAGAAGGATGAGATATTTTTCTTTCCCATTTTCTTCCTCTGCAATATATCCCTCTGCCAGACATTCCTTCACCAGCCCATTGACTGTACCCAGGGATATGTCCATGTTTTTCGCCATTTCCCGCTGTGTAATATCCGGTTTTTCCAGTATATTTCTGCATACCAGCGCCTGTCGGTTCATATGATCTTTAACTCCTTTTCCTGCTTATGCTTATGTTTATATTTATGTTCATTTTTATTATTTTTCAAAAATATATGAACATTATAGCACACTGGGTTTAAAATGCAAGTTAAACAATGCCACTCATACCGCGAAAAAAACACCCTTCCGGGATACGTTATATATCACCAGAAGGGCATTTTATTTATGTAATTGCGTCCAATACTCAGGTTCACCGCACTCTCGCGCTTATCTGCCTGCTGACGCAGGCGGAACCTTCTATTTTATAAGATTTATTAAACCTCAAAGATCAGATCGCCGTAGCTCGGCATTGGCCATAAGTCTTTGTCTACCAGCATTTCCAGTTTGTCTACCGGGGTTCTTAATGCTGCCATTGCAGGAACGACTTCCTCATGGTAAGCAACTGCCTGGTCCTTGCCGCCATCCATTGCTGCGCTCTTTTCAGTAATTTCGGTCAGTTTTGCAAGAGCCAGTTTGGTTTCTGCCAGAAGATCAGAGGTTTCTAACAGAAGCTCTGTCTGGGTGCTTACATCTGCTTCAGGGCAAGCACTCTTTACTGCGGAGATGGAAGCTGCAAGAGCAGTTGTGTATTTGATAACAGCCGGGATGATCTGCTTTCCAGCCATATCGATCATGGTCTTTGCTTCGATGTTGATAGCCTTTGCATAGCCTTCATACTCAACTTCTACTCTGGACTCCAGCTCGGTCTTTGTAAATACGCCGAATTCTTCAAACAGCTTTACAGCCTTGTCTGTGATCAGTGCCGGAATAGCATCTACCATAGACTTGATGTTTGGAAGTCCTCTTCTCTCAGCTTCTGCTACCCACTCATCGGAATAACCATTTCCATTGAATACAACTCTCTTGTGAGCTGCCAGGGTTTCCTTGATCATGTCATGTACAGCCATATCAAAGTTATCTGCCTTCTCCAGCTTGTCAGCTGCTTCCTTGAAGGCTTCAGCGATAATGGTATTTAATACTGTATTTGCAGATGCAATAGAGTCGGAAGAACCTACCATACGGAACTCGAACTTGTTTCCTGTAAATGCAAATGGGGAGGTTCTGTTTCTGTCGGTTGCGTCTTTATCAAAGTCAGGAAGGATATCAACACCTGTTTTTAAGGTTCCGCCCTGCTTGGAGTGAGTTGCCTCACCAGTATCACAAAGCTGATCGATAACATCTTCCAGCTGCTCGCCTAAGAAGATGGAGATGATTGCTGGCGGTGCCTCGTTTGCTCCCAGTCTGTGATCATTTCCTACATTGGAAGCAGATTCTCTTAACAGGTCTGCGTGGATATCTACTGCCTTGATGATGCATGCCAGAACTAACAGGAACTGGATGTTCTCATGAGGTGTATCTCCCGGGTTCATCAGGTTGGTACCGTCATCTGCTGTCAGGGACCAGTTGTTATGTTTACCGGAACCATTGACACCTGCAAATGGCTTCTCGTGAAGAAGGCATGCCAACCCGTGGCGCTCTGCCACTTTCTTCATGGTCTCCATAACGATCTGGTTATGGTCTACAGACTGATTTACACCTTCATAGATCGGTGCCAGCTCATGCTGTGCAGGAGCTACTTCGTTATGCTGTGTTTTTGCAGGAACACCTAATTTCCAAAGTTCCTTATTTAAGTCGTTCATGTAGGAACCGATACGCTCACGGATAACACCGAAGTAATGGTCATCCATTTCCTGTCCCTTTGGAGGCATTGCCCCGAAAAGAGTACGGCCGGTGTAGATCAGGTCTTTACGCTGTAAATATTTTGCGCGGTCTACAATGAAATACTCCTGCTCAGGTCCTACAGAAGGAACTACGCGCTTTGCAGTGGTATTTCCGAAAAGACGAAGGATACGCAGTGCCTGCTCGTTTACTGCCTGCATAGAACGAAGAAGTGGTGTCTTCTTATCCAGTGCCTCGCCCTTATAGGAGCAGAAAGAAGTAGGAATGCAAAGGGTAACACCGATAGCATCTTCTTTTAAGAAGGCTGGGGAAGTACAATCCCATACTGTATAACCTCTTGCCTCGAAAGTTGCTCTTAAACCACCGGATGGGAAGGAAGATGCATCAGGCTCGCCCTTGATCAGTTCCTTTCCGGAGAATTCCATGATCACTTTTCCGTCTACCGGTGCTGAAATAAAGGAGTCATGTTTCTCAGCAGTTACTCCGGTCAATGGCTGGAACCAGTGGGTAAAATGGGTTGCACCATGTTCAATGGCCCAATCCTTCATGGCATGTGCCACAACGTCTGCAATACTTGGATCCAACTCAGCTCCATCTTCGATGGTCTTTTTCAGTTTTTTGTACACACTCTTTGGCAGGCGGTCTTTCATGACTGCGTCATTAAATACGTCCTTGCCAAACATCTCTGAAACACTTACTACTTCGCTCATAGATTCTCCATCCTCTCTTGCATCATTTTTTTATGATTTCCATAAATCCTCATTCGAGATGCTTTTCTTCAGCTATTTGCAGTACATCCCTTACTATCTTTACCTGAAAACCTAATTTTTTTAAGTTTAAAGCATCAGGTAGTAAAAAAGGCGCTCTCCTGATATAGAGAACGCCTTCGTTCTTTCTTAAAATAAACCATTTCTTTTAAAATTGCAAGTGGTTTTTTAAAAAAAGATTTTGTATTGTACTAACTTATTTTGTGATACCTGCTTTATTTTCAGGCTTTGCCAACGGAGCCAAACAGTTCCATTTTTTCTTTTACAGTAGCCTTGATAGCTTCTGCGCCTGGTGCTAACAGTTTTCTTGGGTCAAAGCCCTTGCCCTGTAAGTCTTTTCCTGCTTCGATGTACTCTCTGGTTGCTGCTGCAAAGGACAGCTGGCACTCAGTATTTACATTGATCTTAGCAACGCCAAGGCTGATAGCTTTTTTGATCATGTCAGCCGGGATTCCGGTACCGCCGTGAAGAACTAATGGCATATCGCCAACTTCTTTCTTAACATTTTCCAGAACTTCAAAGTTTAATCCCTGCCAGTTAGCCGGATATTTTCCATGGATGTTGCCGATACCTGCTGCCAGGAAATCGATACCCAGGTCTGCGATTGCCTTGCACTCCTTAGGATCTGCGCACTCACCCATACCTACTACGCCGTCTTCTTCGCCGCCAATGGAGCCAACCTCAGCCTCTAAGGACAGACCCATAGCATGTGCGATCTTTACCAGTTCCTTGGTCTTTTCGATGTTTTCTTCGATCGGATAATGGGAACCGTCAAACATAATGGAGGAAAATCCTGCTTTGATACACTTATAGCAGCCCTCATAAGTACCATGATCCAGATGCAGTGCAACAGGAATGGTGATATTCAGTTCATCGATCATAGCGGATACCATAGCTGCTACGGTCTTGAAACCGGTCATGTATTTTCCTGCGCCCTCAGATACACCCAGGATAACAGGGGAATTTAATTCCTGTGCTGTTAAAAGGATGGATTTGGTCCACTCAAGGTTGTTGATATTAAACTGTCCTACTGCGTATTTGCCTGCTCTGGCTTTTTCAAGCATTTCTTTTGCTGATACTAACATTTTTATTCCTCCTTGAACATACTGCAATTTTTGCACTGTGTCCCGGATTTTCCGGACACCTGTCTTTGTTAAATATATAACTTTGTTATATTCTTAACGTACTAATTCATTATACTCTATCTTGTCCTAAAATGGAAGCTGTTTTAAGCGATTCCAAGGATATTCTTTACAGTTTCACCCATTTTATCCACATCACATTCTGTATTGTGGCGGATCACTGCGCTGCGCAGTTCTTCTACTGCCTTTGGAACCTGTGTGCCGGATACTTCAGACAGCTCATCTACTACTGCGAATTCATCCTTTCCTTCTACAGCAGACTTACCTTTAATAGCTTCTAAAACGCTGTGAGAGAACTTGTATGGGCTTGCAGTGGATGCGATCACTGTCTTGGTCTGGTCTCCTGTTTCTGCCTTGTATGCGTTGTAAACAGTAGCAGCAACACCTGTATGGGTATCAATAAGATATCCGGTATCTTCAAAGATCTTACGGATGGTCGCCTCGTTCTGTGCCTCAGTTGCAAAACCGCCTCTGAAATCAGACATGAACTGGCGCATATTCTCAGTTACAGTATAACTTCCCTTTTCAGACAGATCTTTCATTAAAGCTGCATCTGCTGCTGCGTCACAGCCTGTGCTTAAGTAGATCAGACGCTCTAAGTTACTGGAGATCAGGATGTCCATGGAAGGAGAATTAGTTAAAATAAATTCTCTCTTTCTGTCATAGGTTCCTGTGGTAAAGAAGTCATAAAGAACTTTATTGTCATTGGAAGCACAGATCAGGGTCTTGATCGGCACACCCATATGCTTTGCAAAGTAGGCTGCAAGGATGTTTCCAAAGTTTCCGGTTGGAACTACAACGTTGATCTCCTCGCCATTTTCGATCTGCTCATTTTCCAGAAGTTTTGCGTATGCGTATACATAATAAACTACCTGTGGAACCAGACGTCCGATGTTAATAGAGTTTGCGGAAGAGAACTGGAAGCCAGCCTCTGCCATTTCCTTTTCAAGTTCTTTGTTACCGAACAGCTTCTTTACGCCGGTCTGCGCATCATCAAAGTTTCCGTGGATAGCAACTACGCTGGTATTGTCACCTTTCTGGGTGCGCATCTGCAGCTCCTGGACCTTGCTGACACCGCCCTTTGGATAAAATACGATAATGCGTGTTCCAGGAACATCAGCAAAACCTGCCATAGCTGCTTTTCCGGTATCGCCGGAGGTAGCAGTTAAGATCACGATCTCCTTGTCTGCATGGTTCTTCTTTGCAGCTGTAGTCATAAGATGAGGAAGGATGGAAAGAGCCATGTCCTTGAAAGCAATGGTGCTTCCATGATAAAGCTCCAGGAAATAAGCGCCGTCTGCTTTTGCTAAAGGTGCGATCTCCTCTGTGTCAAACTTGTCATCGTATGCATTTGCGATACAGGACTTTAATTCTTCCTCTGTATAGTCTGTCAGAAAAAGCTTCATCACTTCATAGGCTGTTTCCTGATAGGTCATTCCCGCAAGCTGCTCTAAGGTCTTGTCCAGCTTTGGGATCTCTGTAGGCATGAAAAGACCGCCGTCTTCTGCCAGACCCTTTAAAATGGCCTGTGATGCTGTAACGCCTTTCTGTCCGCCTCTGGTACTTTCGTAGGATAATGCCATGATCTTTCTCCCTCTCTTACTTTACTTTGATAAATTTTTTAATAACAAAATAAACATTGCACAGTTATTATTTATTCTGGTATTTAGTTTGGAAAAAGTGTAACATATTTCAATGCGTGCCGCAATATAAAAAAAGTTTTTTGTACTTGACATTTGATTTTTACCTGCTTATAATGCAAAACATAAAATTTGAACTGACACTTAAGAAAAAAAGGCGACGGTGCTGAAAGACAATTGCTCTCTCTGCGCTGTGGCCTTTTTCTTATTCCTGGCTTTTATTTTCAAGATTTTATTTTTAAGAAAGGCTGCACGTTCCGGCACACAGGATGGCAGACGGTGAGAAATATGGCTGATATGGTAAAAGTAGAACATCTTAAAAAGAATTTCGGTGATCTGGAGGTTTTAAAGGATATTAACCTGACGGTAGCTGAAGGAGAAAAGCTGGTCATCATCGGGCCCTCCGGTTCCGGTAAGTCCACCTTTATCCGCTGCATCAATCACCTGGAAGAGCCTACATCCGGCACTATTTCCATTGCAGGAACGCCTGTAACAAAAAAGAACCGCCTGGAAATGGCAAAAAAATATTCTTCCATGGTATTCCAGCAGTTCAACCTGTATCCACACCTGACCGTTCTGGAAAACCTGACACTGGCTCCTGTAAAACTTCAGCATGTGCCTAAGGACAAAGCCCGTGAAACTGCTTTAAAATGTCTGGACAGAGTTGGTTTAAAAGCAAAAGCCGGAAATTATCCTGCCCAGCTTTCCGGCGGACAGCAGCAGCGTGTGGCCATTGCAAGAGCCTTGTGTACCAACCAGCCTCTGATCCTTTTTGATGAACCTACCTCAGCACTGGACCCGGAAATGGTCCAGGAAGTTTTAAATGTTATGATCGAGCTTGCGCACGAAAATATCACCATGATCTGTGTGACCCATGAAATGGGCTTTGCAAGGCAGGTGGCTGACCGGGTAATATTTATGGACGGCGGCTATATTATAGAAGAGGGAACTCCGGAGCATTTCTTTACAGCACCGGAGCATGACCGTACAAAAGCATTTTTAAGTAAGATACTACATTAGTTATTTGTTATTATATTAGCTGTTTATTTCTTCTCTCTGAGAAGGATTAAATATAGTAGTAATTTATTGTAGATAAGAGGAGGACACTGATTATGAAAAAAAGAATATTATCTATGGCAATGGCAACTGTAATGGCAACTTCTTTAACTGCATGCGGATCCGGTTCTACAGCAACTACTGCTGCACCGACAGAAACAAACGCAGATACTTCTGCAGCTGCCTCCGAAGCCGCATCCGAAGCAGCAGGTTCTTCTGATGCTGATGTACAAAAGATCATCGACCGCGGCGTATTAAAGGTAGGCTGCAAATCCGATGTTCCTAATTTTTCTCTCCAGAATACTGCAACCGGTGAATATGAAGGTTTTGAAGATGATCTGGCATATGAAATCGCCGGTGATATCTTTGGATGCTCCGCTGATGAGGCAAAAGAAAAGAAGCTGGTAGAATTCCAGGGTGTTACAGCAAAGACCAGAGGACCTCTTCTGGAAAACGGTGAGATCGACCTGGTTATCGCAACCTTTACGATTACAGAGGAAAGAAAAGAGACCTACAACTTCTCCACACCTTACTACACAGATGCTGTAGGACTTTTAGTTAATAATGATTCCGGCATTGAGTCTATTGAAGACCTGAATGGAAAGATTATCGGTGTTGCACAGTCTTCTACCACAAAGGACGGTTTTAACTCTTATATAGAAGAACAGGGACTGGATGTAAAACCTCAGTTCCAGGAATTTGACGGCTATCCTGCTTTAGCACAGGCTCTTGCAACCAAGCAGATCGACTGCTTCTCTGTAGACCGTGCGATCCTTTCCGGTTATGTAAATGATTCTAACCACATTCTTCCAGACCGTTTCTGTGAGCAGGAATATGGCGTTGCTTCCGCAAAGGAAAATACAGGACTTGCAGACCTGGTTGATAAGAAAGTAACCTCCATGCTTTCTGATGGATCTATGAAAGCCCTTCAGGATCAGTGGGGACTGCAGTAAAATGCGCTTTGCATAAAATGTACTCCGGTACATTAAATATAAGTCAGAAAAGCAGAGGATGACAGATATGATAAAAGGTCTTTTTGATGGAAAACGCTGGGCCGCTTTGTGGAAAGCCGTTCCAGACTATTATGTACCCGGTTTTATAATGACCCTGAAGATTTCCGCAGCAGGTCTTCTGACCGCTCTTATTCTGGGAGTGATCTTTGGAACCTTTTCCACAATGAAGTTCAAGCCTGCAAAGATCCTGTCACGTATCTATGTTGAATTTATCCAGAATACGCCTCTGGCTCTTCAGGTACTGTTTTACTACTCTGTATTACCTTTACTTTTTTCCAACTCCGGTTTCCGTATTCCTAAATTTGTTCTTGGTGTGATCGGTGTAGGTGTTTATCACGGAGCTTACATATCAGAAGTAATACGTACCGGTATTGAAGCCATTCCCAGGGGGCAGTCAGAAGCGGCTGCCTCCCAGGGCTTCTCTTATCTGGAAACCATGTATTATATCATACTCCCCCAGACGATCCGGATCATCATGCCGCCTCTGGCCAACCAGGCGTTAAACCTGGTGAAAAACACCTCTATTCTTGCTATGGTGGCAGGTATGGATCTGATGTATTTTACCGATTCATGGGGTTCTGAACGAAACTTCTTCGCACAGGCTTATTTTACCAGCGCGCTTTTATATTTTATCATCTGTTTTCCGCTGGCACGACTTGCCAGATATCTGGAGATCCGTTCCATGCGTATGCCGGCGCCTAAAAAAATACTGTTTGAGGAGGAAGGCACATGCTGACATTATTTCACCAGATTTTTACACCTGCCAATACAGGTTTTATGTTAAAGGGACTGGGAATGACCATTGTCATTGCTGTATTAGCCATACTGATCAGTATGTTTTTCGGAACGATCCTGGCTTTGATCCGCACCTATGCTTCCGGCCGTTTTAAATGGGCTGCCAGCCTGGTAGCCGTATATACGGAATTTTTCCGATGCACCCCAAACCTGCTGTGGATCTTATGGATCTATTTTACAGTAAAGGGAAATAAGATCGCTGTTTCTGTTTTTGCCATCTCCTTATTTACTTCTGCTGTTATGGCTGAAATTGTCCGCGGCGGTTTAAACTCCATTTCCAAAGGTCAGTTTGAAGCAGCCCAGTCACAGGGCTTTAGCTTTATCCAGACATTGTGGTATATCATTCTGCCTCAGACTTACCGCAAGATCATCCCGGCTCTTTTAAGCCAGGTGATCACAGTGATCAAAGATACTTCTTTCCTGAAAATGGTAGATGTGGCAGAGTTCATGCGCAACTGTGCGGTTGTTATGGGCAGTATCTATGACGTACATGGAATGATCATGCTGATCGGTTTTGAAGCTCTCTGCTACTTTGTGATCTGCTTTGCACTTAGCTGTATTGTACGCAGTTACCAGAAAACCATCGTTACGGCTTAAGGAGGCCAGATGCTATGAGTAAATACACCATTACCATTACAAGGGAATTTGGAAGTCTGGGCCGTCCCATCGCCCATGCCCTTTCCCAGAAACTGGGAATTGAATATTATGACAGGGATATTGTAGATGAAGTGGCAAAACAGTTAAACCTCCCGGTATCCCAGATCAGTGATGCGGAAGAAAGCTCCCACAATCATTTCTTTTCCCACATGTTTCCCCTTGGTACAGACAAGGAATACATACAGGATATGATCTTTGATGTCCAGAAGGATATTATCCTGGATCTGGCAAGAAAGTCCAGTTGTATCATTGTTGGCCGCTGCTCTGATTTTCTCCTTCAGAATGAGGAAAATGTAGTGAACATTTTTATCTACGCGCCTTATAAAGCAAGGCTGGAAAACTGTATCCACAGTCTGGAAATGAGTGAAGATGAAGCCAAACGGATGATCATGAAAGTAGATAAAGCCCGGCTGGCTTATCACAAAAAGTATGCGGGATATACACCTTATGATCCCCTGCATAAACACCTTATGATCGATTCTTCTTTATTGGGGATCGAAGGAACTGCCGATATGATCGCAGAACTGGTAAAAAGGAAGTTTAAAGATCTGGTCTGAAAGATATGGCACACCAAAGCTGCAATAATGACACAATTTATAAAAGCTTTTGTAAAATGAGGAATGCCTTTTTTGCAAAAGCTTTTTTTGTGTTTTCTTTTGTGTTATACTCCATGGCAAATGAATGATGACAGCACCATAAATGCAAATGCTTGCGAGGTATAGATATGACATACGATAATATAGTAACCGGAACCTTTTTAAAACGTCCTAACCGCTTTATCGCCTATGTGGAGGTAAAGGGGGATGTTAAGACCTGCCATGTAAAAAATACCGGCCGCTGCCAGGAGCTTTTAGTACCTGGATGTACCGTGGTTCTGGAATTTCATCCCAAGGCAAAGGAAATGAAGCGGAAAACGGAATATGACCTGATTGCTGTTTATAAAGGGAATCTGCTGATCAATATGGACTCCCAGGCGCCTAATCAGGCTGCTTTAGAGTGGATACGTGAGAAGGAGGCAAAAGGGCTTTCTTTAGAAAATGTTGGAATTCCAACGAATATACGAAGGGAAGTCACTCATGGTGAGTCCCGGTTTGACCTGGCTTTTGAATTAAAGGATGAGGTAACTGGTAAAACAGTTCCTGCTTTTATGGAAGTAAAGGGAGTAACTCTGGAAAAAGAGGGAAATGTATTCTTTCCGGACGCACCTACGATCCGGGGAGTAAAGCATTTAAACGGACTGGTCCAGGCAAAAAAGGATGGCTTTGAGACCTTTCTCCTCCTTGTGATCCAGATGAAGGGGATCCGGAAATTTTATCCTAATGATGAGACACATAAGGCTTTCGGTGATGCCCTGCGGGCAGCGGCTGCAGCCGGGGTACATATTTTAGCATATGATTGTATTGTGACGGAAAATTCTATGGATATGGATGAAAAAGTGGAAGTTGGATTACTGTATGATAATGATACAAGAACACATTGTGAATTGTAATCCAGCATCATATAGCCAACCATAACACGCATATATTTAAAAGAGTGGGAATATTGGACGTGAAACTGTGGTAGAACCTTTATCCGGCCTGGTCGAAGGTGAAATGGCTGAGGTAGTATGGATCATCTCAGAGGCAGATGTAAGAGAAATGCTTGGCCGAAGCGGATTTCTGTACGGAGAGGTCCTGACCTGTCTGTTAAAAAATCCGGCCCGGCAGCTGTGTATATACAGAATACGCAGGCGGGTGGTGGCTATACGGGAGGAATATACAAAAGAAATACTTGTACGGCGGATGCTATGAAAATAGACGACTGTGAAACCACAATCGCCTATTTTTTATCCGGTTCGTAATGTTGTCAGATAGCAATGCCGCAAGGCCAAAAACATTTTACTCCGCCTGATCATTGGTCAGTTTCAATCTGTCTAATACATAGAATACAAGGCTCATTGCCATACCTACTACGCAGGCAAGTACCATTCCGGTAAGTTCGATATTACCAATACGCAGTGCTGCGCCGGAAAGACCAGTTACGAAGATAACGCTGGTGAGCATCTGGTTGCGGTTTTTGGAGTAGTCTACTTTGGAGTCTACCAGGATGCGCAGGCCGGAGGTTCCGATCATGCCGTAGAGCAGGAAGGAGATACCGCCGATCACAGGACCCGGGATGGTGCTGATGAGGGCGGACAGCTTTCCTACGAAGGAACATATGATAGAAAGAATGGCTGCGCCTGCAATCACACGGACACTGTATACACCGG
>ULSC01007606.1_pt1 | contig 23611 bp, 29 predicted proteins | sample 1955981 | NCBI WGS metagenome assembly ULSC01 (sample SAMEA4835698, study PRJEB28245) | human gut metagenome | biome: gut microbiome; material: fecal sample | place: Denmark | collected 2008
TGAATCCTGTTTCCATTTACACAAAATTTTGGACAGTGTCCTTTTAGACAAAGTTTACCCGTGTAGGATTATTCTTACACGGGTTTCTTTTTACGCAGCCGCCTTGTAGAATTGTTCGTTGTCCTTCAAGAAATACGGCAATGTCCCTTTCGCGGTCATCTTCTTTATTCGCTCTTGGTTTTCTCTGCACCATACCTTGAACTTTTGCGGAACCTTCTTTATTCGGCCCTTGAATTGATAATTAGAAACATCTTCGCCAGCAAGAATAGCTTCTTCATATTTGATAAAGTCCTCAAACTTGGGTGTAATAGGAACCGCTACACATCGGCATTGCGGATGCCAGCCTACAAATTTGAACGTTTTCGGATATTTCCCGGCCAATTCGTCACAAATATCCGTTACCGGGTGATTGTTTGAAAGGATGATTTCAAATCCCAAAACAAGGGCATTTCCTTTCCAATTCTCGTAATCTGCCGTATGGTAGGCAATGTTCACTTCGCTGCGCGACAATCGCATTGCGTTTTTATAAGATGAACGGTACACGCCTTGGCCGGGATGATAGTTCTTTGCACGTTGGGATAAAACAAGGTTTCCGTGTTTGTCCCTCACTCTCCGAAACAGTTTCTTGGGTTCTTTCAAATAGCGCCGTATGTCCCGGCTTAATGCCGCCGCACTCCGTCCATCCCCCAAAGCAATATCCAAAGCAAGCTCAAATTCAGAAATACCACTATCAACTATTTTCCAAATCCGCGAAGATAATCCCATGCCGTTTATTTTCCTGGTCTGAAACGATTTCAAAGCCTCCAAATTTCGTGGTTTAAATTGCGAAATTTGCGCTTTTGTCAGTCGGCTTGATAAAGTTATTTCATCAACCCAAGAATCGTTTTTATCGCAGCTTAAATTCCACGCTTCCTCATTACCCTTCGTTATTGTTTCATAAATTCCTTGATGTAATTTCTCAAACAGTTTGTCAACACGTGACTTTAATCCCGGAAAATCATCAAAGGAGAAAGGCTTTTCCCCGGTGAATCCGGAACGCTCGCCAATTTGGGCAATTTCTTTGATGATTTCCGAGTATAGGGTATCTATCTCACGCGCAATTCTATTAAGGTTGGCGATATGTTTCTTATCGAATTTACTTGCTTCCATAATAAATCAATCAGATAGTAGGTTCCTCTATTGCGGACATATTCTCTTGTGCTTCTTCCGCTTCTATCTGCGCAATTTCTTCATCCACATCGTCAACTATTCCAAGTTTCTTGATAGCGGTTCTCCTTGAAACTATTGCTTTTCCATTGGTAGCGTTTGAGAAATTGTTAATCTGTTCCGCATCATCCTTAATGTTGTATGGGGTAATGATTACCTCAACATCCATATTGTCAATCGCACTAACTAATGACGGGTACATCTTTTTCATGAAGGCTTTCACTACATTTATTTCCCGACTAAACACGTCAAGCCATATGCCGCTTTCATCGGTAACTTTCAACTGGCCGTCAATAAACATCATTTTCCGGGCTTCACCGGACATGGGGGAGGCTTTCATGCTTTCCATCGACATATCCGGCAATTGCAGTTGAACAAAGAAATTCTTACGGATATTCTCAACATGGAATTTTAGGCTTTCAATAGCTTGTTCCCATGTCTGATAACCCGCTTTCGCATTTGCCGGATAATGAAGGACATTCCTGGAAGTCCTATCATCATTGGGTTCCTTACCGCTTTGTATATCATCATCTGAGAACACTACCCAATTAGGCTTGCTATTCTTACGCAGATAGTTCCCATTTCGGGATAGTGACCATTCTGCCTCAAACAAATTCTTACTTTCATCCTCCCATATGGGTTCCGGACGGGTGCCATATACGCCTGCAATCTTCCCAATTTTGATGTCTTCGTTAAGTTCCTCAATCCATTCGCTTCTACGTCCCGACTGCACCCACCGAACATGCTTGTGGTCTGTATAGGTTTCAAAGTAGGTTGTTTTCTCTTTCCTCACTTCACGGGTGTATTGAATGGAAAGAGCAATCATATCGTCATATTCATCAAACAACGGATATAACAAATCTCCCTTCATGGGGGAATAGGTCTTACACCGCAGCTTTAAACTACTTTTTTCCCCTCCATATACAGCTTCTTGAATTTGGCTATACCATATTGTGGCAAATTCACAAGAGGCGTACAGATAGCGTCCGCGTTCGATATTGACACTGTTTATTTTGTTCTTGTCAAATATCCCCTCCATAATCTTGGCAACCTTCTTTTCGCTGTCATTCTTAGCGTTGTACACACGTTTGACCGGAATACCAAATGCAAGCTCCGTCATGCGTTTTACTGCCAGTTTTTGTAATCCCATAGTGATACGACACATACGGATAAGCTCACCCTTCTTGTTTACGAAGTCACGGTAGGTCTTGTCCGTCATTACCGGGTGATATTTCGGTTCGTATTCTTTTTCAAGCTTGCTCCAAGGTGGTACGGAAACAGTCTTGAATTTCAAATCCTCAATTATCTGCGACGGTATCCGTGCGCTGTTTAGAATTTCATCAATCGTTTTCATAAGTTATGTCTTTAATAAAGTTCATCTTCCAAATCTTCTTCGTATCTGTCGTAAGCGTCTTCATGTACGAGTTGTACAGGATAAAAGGTATTGGCAAGTGCGTCAAATTCATCCGTGGAGAAGCCCAGCCGTTCTTTTATGTCCTCTTTAGGCTCAATGATTATTCTTCCACTTCCCATGAAGCTAAACTTGATTTCTGTCGCTTCTTCGGCGAAAGTTCCACCTGGCGGCAGCATGGCATTCATACCGTTGTCCGGGTTCAACCAATCGCGGACACACCAAAAGAGATAAGCGCGCATATTGGCAAACGTGTATTGTCCGGTTATATCCGTCAATTCCTTGCCGCTTTTGGTCTTAGACCCCTCACTGTATTTACAACTATGAATATTGGCCTTTTTAGTATTCAGTCCTTCTTCGTCGCACACCTCAAGACAGCGCGAATAAACACCCGCACCTTCCCCGATAGTATCAATGAATATCATTGTTCCAGTTGTATTCTTGGTTACATTCATGGCCTTCCCTGCAACTTTCATGTGGTCGGCCCTTCCACCGGAATTGTGTTTGTCGAACTTCTCAACGTAGTTGTTGTACCGGAAACAGTAAACGGAGCAGTCGCGTCCCATTCCTGCGACATCCACACCCAAACGACAGTAGTTGCGGTTCCCAAGATGATAATTTTTCCATCGTTCCTGCGCAAGTTCAATCCATTGTAACGGTATCAATGAATCTTCATCGACTTTAGGAAACTGGCCCAGCACCTTTTTTCTGAACAGGTCCGAAGGACGGTACCATTGTCCCTCAAATTCAAAATCATTTTCTTTTTCCGATATATCTTCTGTTCTGATTGGTTCACACCAAATCTCAACCCTTTCTTTCACCCATTCATAATCCACCTGGCCGGGAATGATATTTTTCTTTTCCCTCACATTTGGGGCAGTAAGGCTATTGAGGCAGAATTTTTTCCATCGTTTTGCCTTTTGGCTGCGTGCCGCATATCCGATATTCGTATTGGGGTTAAAGACAAGTAGGAGACACGAATCACCCTGCAAGTTACCTTCAATGGCCTCGAATGTATCATCAACAATACCCGTAGCTTCCGTGACGATAAAGAACGTGTGCACAGCGTGGAATCCGGACCACGCCTCATGGTTGTTCTCATCAGCCTTGAATCCCGTTAGGAACCATTCATCATTGTCAGTTCTTATATCATAAGCATTCAATCTTCCGGGAAGGACAAAATTACGGCGTTTGGCACGATTGTAAAGCCGGGAAACTTCCGGCATCATGATATTTTTCACTTGTCTGTCTGTTGGGGCTGTCAGCGCAACTTTGGCATTCTCTATAAGTTCCCCCTTTGTGTTCCATCGTGGTTTCAGATAGAGCCAACAAACAGCGCAACATGCAGCCACGAAGTCCTTGCCACGAGCAGTACCGGAACGGACGGAAACAAGTTTGTTTGTCTGTACAGCCGTAACAATGTCCTGCTGTTCCTCGTCAAGAGTTACCCCAAGCACCTCTTTGATGAATTTGTTCCAATCTGCCCTCCATGATGCGAATAAAATGGCGGCACGTTTCTTTATGTCAGCCTCATTTTTCCTCATTATCTACAATTCCGGTTTCCATTAAAAGAGCTTCAAAGGACATTCCTCCGGAAATATCTTTCTTTTCCGGAGCATACAGCCCAAGAAGCTTTCTACGTTCAATCAGAGCCTTATGAATTATATCAAGATAGCGCGGGTCCCCCGTACATACAACCTCTTTGCTTGACTGTTCCATTTGTACGGTAATGATTTCCTCCGATTTGGTATCACTGCCTTCATAATCGCTTTTTTTCACCAAATCACCGGGAACACCTTTTTGTTTACTGTTCCTGGTTGTGTAATCCTCTTTGGATTTCTCCCAAGCAGCCCAGGCCTCCTTTACAATCGCGTCAAGCCTTTCAAGTTCTAACTGCAAGGCCAAGTCTGTGTTTTCGATACGGGTTTCCCGCCATTCCTGCAGAAGTCTGTTAACATCCTTGCTTACAGTACGAAGTGAATAAGAAGACAAGTCAAGCCGGGCCATTACTTCATCGCGGATTTCCCGGTAGGAATAGCCGCGCTTGTACAGCTCTGATATAATGTCCAACCGGACAATCTGCGCTTGCCGGTAGTCTTTCATTTTCTTTGCTTTCTTCTTCTCTGTTTCTGCCATTATTCGTGACCGTTATACTTGTATATCAGATTTTCTTCTTCATCCTTCCCAACGGGAAGCAGGACACCTTCAAATAGTTTGTATGGACTTTGCCCCGCCTGCGGATTATTCCAAAGCCAACGCATGTAGTCGGCCATTGTCATTGTGTCAAATTTCGCTTTCTTTTCCGAGCTATTGGTATTGAAACCTATTGCGCGAATCCATTCAAAGTCGCCTACCAGTTTTTCAATATCCCCTTTTATATCCGGCCAATGTACATATCCATTTTCCTTTGCTATCTGTAATGCCTCGCACCATTGCCCGCGTGAATAGTTCCAGGAAGAAGGAAGGCCACAACATGAACCGTTACAGCACAATTCCTTGAAATGCGCATCGGAAACGTAGAAGCGCATCCCGACCTCTTCGCAAAGTGCTTTCATGTTTTTAAAAAAAGGTTCTTTCACTTTCCGGTTCAGACGAAGATAGCCAGATGATATGCTATATTTGCGGTAGAACTCCATGACATCAAATCCGCATAGCTCGTTGAAAGTCGGCATAAAGGCTTTCAAGGTTGGGGAACGTTGCTCAACGCAAAAGAACTCCGTACTCATGGCCGTTGCTCCTCTGTTGGCGGCTTCACGGATAAGGTCAAGGTATGTTGGTGTTGATACTCCGATAATGAAAGGCCGGAGCCGGAGCGTCGCACCTCCGGCATCAGCATTTGCAATCCTTTCCAGCGCGTCAAGACGCTCTTTGGGAGATGGTACACCTTTCTCGATGATATGCGCCTTCTGTTCGTCCAGCGTAATGATGGAAAATTTGAAGTTCCAATTCTTCTGTCCGCGTATAAGGTCCATATAACGCTCATCTTTCGTGAACCATGTAGCCTTTGTTGAGAAACACAAAGGATAATTGATTTCTTTAAAAAAACGAAGTAATTCAAGAGTAATGCCGCGGGTACGCTCAAAGCCGTCGAATTGGTCAGATAAACCGCCCCATTGCATAACCTTCCGCTGCTTGATGTACTCTTTGAACTGGCCTCCATACTTATCCGGGTCCGAAAACATCTTTTTTATTTTTTCAACAGATACGCTGTGAACTTCTTTATGCAAATATGCCTCTTTGCTATCGCCTACGGCACGTTGAAACTGCGAAAAACAATACGAGCAGCCAAATGAACAATTTGAATACGTGTCGAATGTCATTGGCATACTGCAATCTGCAATTTCGTTGCTCCATCTTGGTGACTGATAATATTTTGCCATTGTTCTTATTAATTAATGCTATGATTGTCTGCACTTTATCCATTTTTGCAAATAGAACGCAGCTTGATACAAATTTGCTCTATTTCTTCTTCAACTGTCATAATGCCGGTGTTGAAGCAAAGAACGGGTACGCCTATTTCTGCCCATTTTCCCGCAGCTTGGCAAGCTCTTTTCTGCTTTGGCAATGTCTGATATGAAACCCCTTTTTTCCCCCGAAGAAGCAACCGGGAATGAATTGTTTTACTGTCTGCATAAAGGAATACAATCAGATGTCTTTGGGCTTTGAACATCGCATCTGTGAGATTCATCCCGAAAGTATCAAGATACGAACCTTCACAGAAAATTACTTCACATCTTTCAAGGCCTTTGGCAACGACATCGGGAAGAACGCGGGTACAGTTTAATGCGTCTACACCTCCGAAGCGGTTTTCATCTCTGTATCGTCCGGCAAAACATACTCTTGAATCATTGCAAAAGGTTAGTTCTTTCGCTGTTTCTTTGATACCGCCGAACCGTTCTATCAGAGCTTTGGCAAGCGTTGTTTTCCCAACACTATTTGTTCCGGTTATAAATACACATGTTTTCATATCAAAGAAGTTTTATTATTATATTTTCCCACTTGCACCCCTTGATGTCATTAAGCATCCGTTCTGTATAAAATCCATTCCACCGAGTGCCTTTTCTGATTTTCTCCACAGCACAAAGACTTGTTTCAAGAGAAAATATATTGTCTTTGGTATCAGCTTTTGCCCGTTCAATGAAGGCTGTTAATTTTTCACGATTTTGCGTTTCCGCAATTATCTCTGCCCCCCTTGTATAGTTCTCATTCGGCTCGAATTTAAGTAAGAAATCATCAACTATTTGCTTCCCGCTTAACTTCGCCCAAACTTCAAGGAAAAGAAAAGCAGCGTATCTTCCAAAGTAATACCAGCCACTGACAATCTTGTATTGTTCGGTAGTAGTGGTTGCCTTATCAAGTTCTTCAAGCAGGATTGGGGAAAGCGCAGACATAATCCGGTTGAAAGTGTTGCCTATTCTGACGTACCGTCTATCTGTCCGGAATTTCAGTTTGTCTTTTGGCGTATTATGGTCACTTAACAGCTGCAATGCACTTGGTATATGGTAAGTAGTGGCATAGTAATATGCCAATCGGAAACTGTTCCATCTTGACAGACCATAATACCGGGAAAGCGATGCAATCATTTTTTCCTCAACTCCTGCATCGCCTCCATTATGGTAGTCTATGTATTCCCGATAGTTCATTCTGTTGACGGTAAGATTTCATCAATGCGGTACACAACTTTGTCAATAGAGGCCATTCCAAGAAGGGCAAGAAGCTCCGGTAATCGGTCCTTTGGATATGTGATAATAATTCGCTCCATTGGCGTATTATCATCGCCTTGTATCTTCGGAAGGTCCTGCGGTGTCAAGTCTACTCCTTGCAATTCCGGCGGCAAGTTGTCCTCCGTTATGATAGAACCCGCTCCATCATCCTCACTTTCGTCCGGGGCAGACGGAGTGGAAGAAGGAATATTTGACGCGGTGTTCTGCATAGGGGTAAAAGCCATAGGAGAAGCATTCCATACGTCCATTCCCCAATCCTCCAATTTCTTGTTATCAAAATTGTTTGCGAGCAAATCATAGTCCCATTGACCATAGCTCACGTTGTCTTTCACAATGAACTGCTTCTTTTCGTCCTCGGTCAATTCGCTTGCCTTTATGATATAGGCGAAAGGAGCTTCAAGCCATTTCCCCCACCAATCAACAAGCTTGTCACGTTCACCCTTAGTCTTGCTCTGAAAATCGGAAAGTGATGATAACCGAGCCGCAATTTCTTCCGGTGTCATTTTTGCAATAGCCCTCAAAGCGTTGTTCCTCATGTTCCCTCCAAGTGATAGCATTTTGTTATCAACAACAATCGGGCGTATCTCCAGCATTTTGGGGAGAACCAAAATAGAGTTTACCAGCTTCGTGAATTTATCAGAAGTTATTGTGCGGGGGTTGGCCGCATTACTCTTAACCTGCGTTAATTTGACTTGTTCTGTTTTCATAAATTGCTGTTTTTGAACAAAAATAGCCCAATTCGTTTACAATGTAAACGTTTACCCGTTATGCTTAATAATATTTATTTAATTAAAGCCTTATTGAAAACCCGGCATAAACCCATGCGAGCAAAGCAGCGTCCCGGCCTTCTTGGTTCGTCCGTCCCATTACCCCAGTAAACCTGGCAAGCTCTTCATGGGTAATCTTTCTGTCTTTTCCCTTCCAGCATTTTTCTAATGGTTTCACTTCCTTAACCTCCATTTGCCAGTGTTTGCACATCTCAACAATCTTTCGGGCAGTTTCGTGATTTCTTCCAGCGTGGTTTCCTTTTGCGGCAGCGGCAGCTTTTGTGTCCTTCGGATTCAGATGCCAATTTCCCTTGTTCATGTAACCGGCCTCTACGACAACAACGAGGTGTTTTTGCGTCGTTTCTGCGCATCTTTGAACATAACGCAAGTAATCTAACAGTTCCGGAAAGGAAAGTGTGGATATTTCAAGATTTTTATTTTCGCAATTCAGATATGCGACACCGTTCTTTTCCACATCCGGGTCAATGGCTATTATAATATCAATCTTTCGTCTTTGCATTCTCATTTAAAACACTGTTTATCAATTGTTTAATATAAAACCATGCAACTTTTTGCACTTTTTCTATTCTTCAAGCAGAAGGGGAGGGGGTGGGGGGGGAAACCAACTCGCGCACGCATATATACGCGCAAAGCCCACCTTATTACCCCCTATAGTCCCCCTCTTTTCCTCCCAAAAATCATCGTGGATTGCTTCGTATTCTTTGCCAATAGAGTTTGGGCCGGAAACAACGCCTTTTATCTGGTCTATGAAGAACGGGCTTGTAGGGGCAATAAACAACACGTTCTTTCTTACGAAGGCTGACAAACTCATAGTTAATATTTTTTATTTCCAATTCTGCTTTCTCAATAGCTGCTTTGAGTTCGTCAATCCCATAAGCTATTTGGTAGCTCTGAACGAGCCGTATTATTTGTTCTTGAAGGACTTCAAAGGACACTCCCAAGGCGGAGGCAGCTTCGGCGATAGCCTTCGTATCTTTCGCGTTAAACTCAATAGTTTGCCCATGACATACAACCCCAACACGTATCATTCCAGCCCCCTTTCGTATTCTTCCTTGGTTATTCTATGACCGGGACATCCTTTACCGAAATAATCAAAGTTTGGGCATTCGGATTCACTGCACATAGGTATTACCTTCCAACCTTTGGCTTGACATTCGGCGATGTATTTCCGGCATTCTGCATCGGATATTTCCCGGCCTTTTTCGTCGAAGAAGAAGCCTTTTAAACTTTTCCGGCCATAGTTGCGCAAAAGCCCGGCAAGGTTCATAGCCATGTGCCTGCGGGTGTAGGTCGGCGCGTGCTTCGGTTCTTCCGGTAGTTCGTACTCCCAAAAGCTCAACTTTCCCTTTACGCCTTCTATCGGTTTGTCAAACAATATCGGGTTAGCAAGCACCCAATTATAAACTCCTTTTTCAGCCCAAACGGAAGGATGGTTTTGTACACAGTCTACTATTTCAATACTGCCAATTATAGCAGAATTTACATAATCTTTTCCGCAAATAATCTCTTTCTGAATCCCATCTGACAAGCTATTCCATTGCTCCTTGGTGAAAACGTTATTAGGATTTATCATTTTAACGGGAATGGAACTTGCATGTATAAGGACCCGCCCCCGGTAGTTTGTCTTCCAAGTACGGTTTTCTATATTTTTTACCCCCTGGGCAATAAGCCTTGCCCAAGGCTGCTTTACTGTTATAACTTTGTGTATCATAAATCTTTTTTATTATTTTTATTTCCTAAATAAACATCAAACAGCCGGGCTGATGCAAGGACGGCAACCAATATCACCGTTCCAATCCAATGCCAAAAATCAGAGAATATAAATTTCAGTATTTCAAGCATATCATTCCCCTTTCTTCTCTTGCTCAATTAACTCGATAAGGTAACTACTTCTTAACTTCCAATACTCCGTTTCAGACTTCATTTTTCTGTATTCAAAAAACAGATAGATTGCGTTTGTCAGAATGACAACAATCAATATCAACACTAAAAATCTTCTTGCTTTCATTGCATTTCTCCTTTCTCTCCAATAATTTGTAATCTCAAAAAATTGCATCGCGCCCACTTGATAATTTCCTCTTGAATCGCATCATCATCGAGGTTGTCAAGAATATCCCGGAAGGAATATGAAGCACCGCACGCCTCTTGGAAATGGGCTACAATGCTTTCCTTCAATTTTTCGGTCTGAACCGTTACATCTTCGCTAATAATCGCCTGGAGCTTCTCAAAGTCATCTTCTCCGTTGGCCTCTTTCAATATCCAAGCAATCTCTTCATCTTTAGTCATGTTCTTGGGCATTGGGTTATTCTTCACATCTTCCCTTAATTCCGCAATGATTTTATCAACTTCCGGATTGGGTGCTTCATAAATCTGTTTGAGCCATGCGGCTTTCTCCTTAATCCGTTCCAGTACATCCTTGTTGGCTTCGAGTATCTCATCGAAAGGCGGGATAGGCATCCATGCAACGACATCTTCTAAATCAAAACTCTCATTAGCTTCTCTGTCATGCCAAAAATAAATAATTTTAAATTCATTATTGTGAGGATAATAATTTGAATCCAATAGAGCAGTTCTAACTTTCCCATCCTTTAAAAGGATTAGTATTGGTTTAAAGTCTTTTGGTAACCGTTCCTCAACGCTTATCCATGGGGATTTCTTTGACTGCCAGTCGGCACCCTTCTTAAACATATTCAACATAGCATGTCTCTGATAGGCTAATTCACCTTCAACTACTATTGCATAGCTTAACATAAGCTCTTGCATTGCCGCTTCTTCTACCGTCTGTTTCATAATCATTACTCTTCAGTTGATATTAAATCATCCAAATACGCCCATTCATCAATGGCATCTTTAGAACACTCGTAATCATCACATTCTTCATCGTCCCAGCATTGCTCTGTTACGTTCCAATAGCGGACACCATAACCAGTTCCAGTGCTTAACTTTCCATACACAAGGCATGGTATCTGCGGATAATGTTCATTTTCGTATTCTCCATGAGCTTGTGGCACTTCATCTTTAGTCTTATGCCATACGCTATTGATGCGCCAGTTCGCACCGGCAATAAATCCGGACTTATAAATATTCTGCCCGACGATATTATATCCTTCAGCTCCTTGTTTGGCTGCTTCTTCCAATGTCTGTTTCATAACTTTTCTCTTTTAACAATTCATTTCTTACCCTCCTTATCAAATTCGGATAATGCCTGCTCGCAGAACTTGACCTTCTCCAAAGCATAATCCCTCTTATAAGTGATTATATCGCGTGTTGTATAGTCCGTATAAAATCGGTCTATAATGCTTTTAACATAAAACCTTTTAGGTTCCTCACAATGGTTCAGAAGAATCACGTATTCATCGTTTCTCGGATGCAAGCACAAAAAACGATAATAATTCACTTCACCATTCAAGCATTCAATCAGTTTTTCATCTTCCCTTAGATTTTCAATGTCTTCTATATTTCTTATTGGTCTCATAATTCAATATTTTTTATTATTTTTTCTATTCCGCTCGCTCTGTACCTCTGCCATACATATCTTGCACCATGACGCTTTCAAATGGTGGTACAATCTGAACGTGGAATTGTCTGATGGATATTCATACGGCATCAAACAGTTGCTTCTGATTTTTCTCCATTTCAGCAAACCGACAGTTCTTGATAGCCTCATTGAAATAACTTTCTTTCAACTCAAAGCCAATTCCGAACCTTCCAAGTTTAATGGACTGGTACACCTCCGAACCGATACCAAGGAACGGAGTAAGAACCGTATCACCTTTGTTGCTCCACAATGTTATCGCCCGTTCAATAGTGGGAAGCTGAAGGGGACAAATATGCTTTTCATCGTTCTCATCCCGGCCTTTTACAGAATTCAACGTATTAGAGTAGTCTATATCCATCCATACGGGAGATGCATACTTTTGCCAGGTGTCAACGGATATATCACAGTGAACCGGATGCTTGTGCTCGCCTTCCTTCCGGAATACCATCAAATAATCGGGAATACCGACACGACTCATGGCCGCATCCTTTTTCACCTGCTTATGCAGAAGGCCAAGTGCTTTTGTACGCTGCATCTCCGTAACCGGATTTTTCCAAATGGTAACGCGGGAATGGTATATGAATCCGACTTCTTGAAATGCCTCCAATATCATGCCGGAAAAGTCACGTAATCCAATACGGCCCTCTTTGCCTTTCTGTATCGGCAAATCCATACAGTGAACGGCCACATTCCTGCCACTCCACATGACGCGATACAATTCTTTCACCAAGAACTTGAACGCAATGAAAAACTCCTTGTAGTCCTTTGAATTGCCCATATCTTCCAGTTTGTCCGAATAGGTGTACAATTCAGCGAAAGGTGGGGAGAATATGGAGAATCCTATACTTTCATCCGGAACGTTCCGGATGAGCTGCACACAGTCCCCTAATTGAATATCGCAGTAATCTGATTTATACCCTTTCGACACATCCAATGTTTTAAGGCTTATTTGATTGTTAACGTTTCTGTTCATTGCATCGGTCATTTCCTTTTGCATATCCAGGAAAGCCGCCTGCTTCTCGTCAAACGACTTGCGTACATTCTGCATCGTATCGGTGGCTATCAAATGGATATTAACCTCATTTCCCTGCCCGAAACGGTAAGAACGCCGTATGCCTTGATAGGTAGCCTCAAAAGAGAAATCAAGTGATGCAAATACCTGGTTGTGGCAGTTCTGATAGTTCAACCCGAACTGGGCAATTTTCAGTTTTGTAATCAACACGCGGAAATCACCATTTCCGAACCCCAACAGCTTTTCCTTCTTATAGCCTTTATTGTCGCTTCCCTTGACCTCTACGGCATCCGGTATGAGGTTCCGAAGGTATTGGCCTTCCTCGTCATGCCCTATCCAAACAATGAAGCTTTCAGAAGAACCGTTAACTATTTCAGCCACACGGTTAAGACGCTCATTCATTGTAGCCCTCAGTTCCTTATGATAATCTGTCGCGGAAACTGCAACATCATTGAAAAGCATCCCGTTCTCTCGTTTTTCCGTATGCACATATTCCTCAATGATGTTCAAGGAAGGCAGGTTGTACCCGGTATTGTCAAAACCTATATCACCCGGCTTGCTTAACATTACGGCCCATGTGGAAACGAAATTCCAAAACTCCTGCTTTGCATGGCCTTTCAACCGCCATTCAGAAGTAGAGCCGCCATCGTGTACAAAATACATGGCAAGCATCTCATTGCGGGTCATGACATTCAGAAATTCGGCATGATTGCATAGCTCGGTAGTATCATTAGGTGATGGCGTAGCCGTACAACATAGTTTATAGGGAGTATCTTTGAACGCCTCTATAAGTTCGGTCCGTGTCTTTCCGGCAAAGTTCTTTAGAATTGAACTTTCATCAAGAACAACACCACCGAACAGATATGCGTCTATGTTTTCCATGTTGTCGTAGTTTGTGATATAAATGCCCGGCTTCAAATCCTGGTCAAATACCGTAAGGCCCAATTCGGTCACATCATAGCCGAATTTCAAGCCCTCTTTGACAGTCTGCCCGATAACTCCCAAAGGAGCGAGGATAAGGACAGGCCTTTCAGTATGTATCTGAACCTTGTCGGCCCATTCCAATTGTTGCAAGGTTTTTCCCAGTCCGCAATCCTCAAACATGGCAAACCTTCCGGATTTCAATGCACGTTTGACACAATATTTTTGGAACGGGAACAGTTTTCCGTTCAATTCGTTTTCTGCCACTTCAAATCCGCTTTCTTTAACGGCGGTCTGCTTGGTTTTGAGAAAGTCCATATATTCTTTCATCGTATAATTTTTTTAGGGTGAACATTAAAAATCCAATCTGTTATTATCTCATCCGGAAGCGTTGTATGAATATCGCCTCCAAGTAGTAGTCCGCAATGTTTTTCCACATATTCACGGGCTTGCGACTTATCATAGGCCTTTACTGTGAAATACCCTTCAAAGACAAACTTTGTTTTAATTTTATATTCTTTCTTGGCTTTTTCCGGACACTCTTTCAAAATGCGTTTGATGCTCCGGATAGACTTTTTGCAGTCCCGTATAGCCTCCGGGTCCCGTTCCTGGTTAAGAGCGTTTTCAAGTTCCGAAAGCCGTTTTTCCAATGCAGTACGTTTCAGTTTTACTTCCATCATGCAATTCTTTTGAGTTTATTTCCAATTTTCCGGGCAAGAGCCTCGCAAAGAACACGGGCCATATTTACCTCAACAGCGTTCCCGATGAATTTTTTTTGGTCGGCTTGTGTCCCTATAAGCATGTAATCCTCCGGAAACCCCATTATCTTTTTCAGTTCCGGAATGCGGAGCATCCGCATCTTGATGTCAACAATTCCATATAACGCCATGAATTCTTTGATTTTCCGCGTCATGGGGCTGTCAGTATCGTAAATCTCAACCGCCACACGTCCGGTTTCAGTTACCACCAAGTACGGCGGCATCTTATCCATACGGGCAATAAGGGTGAAACAAGGATTATCCACGGACCTGCCCGCACTATTAAATTGCGGATTCATGAGATAATGCCATTTCCGGTTTGCGGTTATTGTCTGTGCCGGTTCCTCTATGCTGCTGCCAATATTTGAGAAAGAAGTATTCATAATCCAAGGCTTGCATGTTATAAGTTTTTGCTTGGGATTGGTTAAAATTGCCGGACAAATATTGTCAATACTTGTATGTTGTCCTCCACCGGAATACTCATTGGCGATAAACCTTGGAGTTACTAATGACAATCTGTCTTTTGTTGTAACTGTCGCAGACGGCTCGTTTACCGAACGGTTAAAGCCGTTCCCATAGTGCGCTGACACGAAGGCGTGATGGTCTCTGCATGTGATTGTTCCGGCAGGCTCTTCCACTGATACATTCTTGCTTTCGGGATGTCCGCTGAATTGTTTGGAAAGAAAGCAAACTTGCGCTACTCCAAGTCTGTTTTGTGTTGCTACCACCGGACACGGTTCATCAACTCCGGGAGCATTATATTTCCCAGTACGGCTCATAGAATTATACTTCACGAGAAAAGCATCTTTACCGCCTGCTACAAACTTTACAAGTCCGGCATAGATACGTTCCAGCGTTTTTTCAGCAAGAGGCTTGGCGCGGAAAATAGTTTCGCCTTCGTCCGAAAAATCAAGAACCTCTTTAACGGGTTTCCATCTTTCCAGGCTGGAAAACATATCCTTCCTTCCATTTTTGCAATGAGTAGGCTCAGGAAATGTTATCGGCAATCCTTTCTTGGCGAATATGCCAAAGAAGCGTTTCCGGGTAGTATATGCGCCATAGTCGGCAGCGTTCAATATCCGGTAATCGAAATCAAAGCCGTACTTCTTCACGTTGCGTACCCATTTCTGATAAAGCCTGCCTTTATCCATGCTTATTGGCTTACCATTTTCGTCCATGTCACCCCAGGACATGAATTCTTCAACGTTTTCAATTTGAATGTAATCCGGCTCGATTGCTTCAATATACCGGAAAAGATGCTCTGCCAGTGTGCGGCTGTCTGCATCGCGCGGCTGTCCTCCTTTAGCCTTGCTGAAGTTCGTACACTCAAGGCTTGCCCAAAGAACAATGTAAGCATCCGGATATTGTGCCTTGCATTTGGCAAGATGTTCAACCATCGGAGATAGTTCCAGTTTCCGGATGTCTTCCGTAAAATGCAGAGCGTCCGGGTGATTGGCCGCATGGCTTGCAATGGCGTTCGCGTCATGGTTCACACATGCTATCACCTTGGCGCACTGTTCATTTTCCAAACGGGCCTTTTCTACACCCGTAGATGTCCCGCCGGCACCGCAGAACAAATCAATGTACAGCATTGAAATCATTCGGCGCCTCCTTTCTTTTCCGGACAATCACATTCTACCGGAAACATAGCCAAATTACCAATTCTTTTTGCGTTTCCGCAACTAACCATCGTCCGGTTGGTAGATTTATCATCCGCGATGCAATCGTTGCTATCGCATGATAAAAACACGCATTTAATTAAATTCATTTTCTTTTCCATACTGTTGTTGTGGATTAAAGTTCTTATTTCCTCCGGCTTTCGCCGTTCATATGAATGATGTTATAAAATTTTAGTCTGTCAACCAGCCTGCCATATTCGTCATTACTGAAATAATCCTTGATTTCGGAAGGAGACATGTTCGTAGTGACGTGCGTTTTTACGCGATATTGGTTGTACACCTCAGTCCGGGCATGAAAAAAGTCCATAACCAACTGTTTAGTGTCCTGCCCGAAATGTAGGGAAGTCTGCACTCCGACATCGTTCAAGCAGAGATTTTCCGGCTGGCATCCATCATATCCCTTCCTGCCTCCCTCATTGTATGTATACAAGTCCAAATGCTCATGTTGCTTGTAATAGTTTATCATCTGTGTGACAGATACATTGTGAAAGGCATTCGGGTTTCCCGTCATTTTCAAGTATTCAGAAAAAGCCTGCATGGTCAGGGTTTTCCCTACGCCGACACCGCCGCAGATGATAAGGCTCTTATGCAGCTTGTAGCCTTTGCCCGGGTATATATTTTCCGCTTCTTCCTGCCCGTTGAAATACAGCAGAAGAAAACGAAGCAGTTTACGGTTGTATTCGTCAACTACAAATGTCTTGTTCTCGTTTGCAAGAAGGACATTCCCGGAACCAATGAGCAAATCAGCATGTTGTTTGAACACGGGTTCTTCGGATAGGGGGTCAAAGGTCATATGCTTCCGCTTTTCCCATTCCTTCCGTAGCGCGTCATAGTATTTGTTGAATTTCTGTGGCTCCATAGTCAGAAAATGTTTTCGTCATAGTTTCTTTTCTTAGGTCCATCCGGAATTGAGGAAAATTCGCTTTTCGTTTCGTCGTAGTTCCCTTCCCAGACTTTGACCCAATTTTTCCCGTTCTCGAAAACCCAATCAAAAGAGGCCTTCCAGCCGCGCTTGCTTTCACCCTTGAGAAATTTGCTTTCCTGCATCTTCTTGAAAATGGTTTGCATTATGGGCATTGCCTTCTCAATTCCCCCCATCTCTTCAACGCGGATGCGGATTTTGTTTTTACGGGCTTCGGAAAGGGTGAATACCTTCGGATAGCTCGTGCAGGTGGCGTTCCACATATCCGCGATTTTTTTAGCAGGCAAATGCTTTCTCTTTTGGGAAGGTTCCGGCTGTATGACTTCTTCATCTTCCGTTTTGGGAGCATCCTTCTCGCGCGCGGGCGCGGGCGTTAAGGCTTCTTCCCCTTTAGGGGGAGAAGAAATATTATCTACGTTAGGAGATAATATTATATTATATTCTTGTTTGTGCCCTATCTGTTGTACTGTTTTGCCGTTATTCTGTTGTACCGTTTCGGGTAAATCCAAAACGTTATCACTTTGACTATCAATACTTTTATTTACCCTATCTGTTGTACTGTTTGTTTTACTATCTGTTGTACCGCTTTTTTTGCTGTTTTTTGACTGTTGTACTGTCTGATGTACTGTCTGTTGCTCTATCTGTAGTCCGTCTGTTGTACTATTTGATGTATCATTTGATGTACTATCAGTTGTACTTTCTGTTGTACTACCACATTGATAAAGCTCATAATTAACTATTGATATTAAGTTAATTAGCTTGCTTTTTTGTTGTACTATCTGCCCGTTTTTTTGAAGTTCATCCAAAAAGCGCACAACCTTTCCTCGTGACCACCTCCAGCGTTCTGCCAAAGTGTCTTGCGTTTTGCCAATTTGCCCGCGTTTGATTTCAACTTTGTTGCCACGGACATAGATATAACTTTCATCATTATTCGCGATAATAAGCAGGTCAATCCAAGCTTGCAAACGGGTGAACACCTCCGAAAAATAAAGAGGGTTTTCCGTAATCTTTCTGTATAGTTTTATCCAACTGTCCATAGATTAATTCTTAAAAAAGACGTTAGTAAGTTGCCTGTATCCTCCAAATACGGCCCAAATGCCGGGAGAAGTTTCCACAAGCCGTAATTCATCCACGCGCCCGAAACGGTCATAGTTCTTGCACAAATCAACAATCCATCCTTGTTTTCCGGAGTATGGCCGTATCGCTCTGCCTACCATTTGATAGTAGAGGGACAATGAACGTGTAGGGCGTGCGAGAACGATTGTATCAAGTTCCGGAAAATCAAAACCAGTCGTTAATACTCCTACATTCGCCACAACGTTTATTCTTCCAGCTTTGAATGATTTAAGTATCATCCTGCGGGTTTCTTTGGGTGTTTTACTGCTGATTACAGCCGAGGCACCGCCAATTGTCCGTACAAGGTATTCAGCTTCCTCAATAAAACGGGTGAATACAAGGATTGAGGTTCTGCCGGCAATAAGAAGCCTTTGCACTATGTTCTCAAGATGTGATGCAAAACCAATCTCTCTGTAATGCTGTTTAACGCTGGCATCCGTATAGTCCGCGCCCGTGCTGTTTATTTTCAATTTTGAGGTATCTACCACGTTTATCGGGTAATAGTTCAAATTAGCCAAATAACCGCGTTCCAGCAACGTTTTTATCTGTACATGATAAATAAGTTGAGAAAATATCCTGGGTTTGGTACGGGTGAGGAAACGCAGCATAGAGCCATAAAAACGACTTGAATACAATCGGTAAGGGGTTGCTGTAAGTCCTACAACCTTGCATTTGATAGTTTCGATAAAATCAGCATACATCCCTTCTTCCGCATTGACATAGTGACATTCGTCAATAATGGCATAACGGAACCGGGCAAAAAGATGCTTGTTGTTCTTTACACTTCCTATTGTGGCAAATGTTATCCGGCTTATTCTCTTGGAGTTGAACGAGGCCGAGAATATTGAACAGTCCAGTACACCATAGCTTTGAAGCTTCCCGAAGTTTTGTTCAAGTATTTCCGCAGAAGGCTGGAAGATAACCAGCGGTTCACCCAAGCGGTATGCAATATCGGCAATAACAAGACTTTTCCCGCTTCCGGTAGGAAGTACCATTATGGCATTGCCTTTGGCGGGTGAAGAAAAAAAATGCACTGCTGCATCGCTGGCCTCCTTCTGATAATCTCTTAATTCATACATTTCGCATCAATTTTAAAAATTCCGCAGGATAAAGCTAAATATCTTGTACCAAGTGGGTATCTTCTTTTTTTTCTGTTGTTCATAATCCGTTGTTGTGGATATGCCCCGCTGACTGGAAAGTGGAGCGGGGCATAGTTGAATTATTGTTCAATGATTACAATGTCCGGACAAACGGCACTGATACGCTCAAGAACCGAATCCATTTCGCGGTCACGCATTTCTTCAAGCAAGTCGTTCGCTTCGGCAGAAACAAGCGTACAGGAGAAATCCGACGGGTTTATGTATACTTCTACGTTAATGGTTTGTTTCGGTGTTCCTTTGAAAATCGGAATATGTAAATTGAAAGCTTCCGGCAAATTCGACTGAACAGCTTGATTGATAAGCAGTCGTTTGTCGCCTCTGTTGTTGTCTGACTTCTCAATTTCCTTGTCAACTTTCGCTCTGAAATTCTGCAATTCTGTTACGAGCTTCATTGCTATGGCCTTTGTTTCAAAGAAAGAGCGGTTCATTTTAAACAGTTCGGCCATTTCAAAGTTGGTTATATATTCACCTTCATTGATGCCAAATCGTTTGAACTCCGGTGAAACCATTAAGGAGCCGGAGATTTTGCTTCCGTAATGATTGTTCTCATTACATTTCAATGTTATATTAAGGTTTTCGCGGTCTACAAGTACATGATATGTTCCTTGATTAACCAACCCAAGACGCATACGGGTTTCCAGCCATCTTGCAGGAGCGTCAATCGTGCCGGAAATAACAACCTTGACCGGTTCATGGACCTCTACTGCTTTACCTTCCCGGATGATAATCTCACCAACCCCTGCAGGGAGATTGTTTACCATAGCTTCTGCAATTTCTTTCTTTACTTCTTGTTTAATTTCTTCTGATGTCATAATTTAATGGTTTAATAAGTTAATAATCGGTTTTTCTTTAGCCTTCTGTTCCGGTGCGGCGAATCTGCATTTGAAGGGTTCCCTGCCGTTCGTCCGGACGAATCGGACGGGTATAGCGCAAAACACCCTCATTATCGTAATATCCGGCAGTCCGGGTTTCTTCGTCAATGAATTTAAAGCAGTCTTCCCGGACAAATTCGGCCTTTTCTTTGAGTGTTTTAGCAATTTCCTCGCTTTCGCTTTCCAAATGCTTGATTTGGTTTTTGTAAGCTTTGTCCTGCTCCTTGTAGAGTTCGTCTGCCGCACGCTTATCCGCACGAACATCGCGCAACTGAATGTTCTTGTCAACAAGACTTTCTTTCAGTTCATTACGTCTTTCTTCGTTTAACTCTTTTGTGTAGTCCAGCATCTCAACAGAATCGCAGTTGTCACGAAGAAAATTCTGTCTTTCCAATCCGGCAGGAATATCCTGCCCCAAAACTTTATCTAACATATTGATTTGAATTTATGGGTGCAGGAAATTCCTACACCCGGTTAATGACCTATCGTAAAGGCAAAAGGTAAGATTTCCAAATTTCGGCAAACTGATTGCCGAAATAGATTGCGATTTCCCGATTTTTGGAAGCAAGGGCACCCCCGTAGCGCGCGTTCGAGCCCGAGGCAACGTTGCCCGAATTCAAGACCGACACACCAAGCGCGGCACCGTTGTACGCACCACCAACACCAGCGGGAGTTTCCTTTTTAATATCGAACCAAGGATAATACTTGCATTCGTCAAAGTCGGCCCAATTGGGACACCATCCGAAATTGAGGGCCTTCGCGATAATTTCCAGCTTTTTATAAGCGATTTCATGTTCGGGGAGCGGTTCAAATCCGTTATTTTCCAATGTGTCGTTCAATTCCTCAAAGTCAACTGGTTCTTTTCCAAGAAATGCGCAAGCATCCTCGTAGGATTTTATATCCTTATAATTGAGATTGAATGTATTACTACCGAAAAGGTCTTTCAATAGCTTCTTACCGTTTTCATCTGCTTTGTTGAATGCATTAATCGCATTTAATCTCTTAATTTCCAATGTTGTTTTCATCTTGAATTCTTTTTAATTGTTCGTTACTAATTTGTCGGGCTTTAGCCAGTTTTTTTATTGTTATTCCGGCCCGGCGTTGTATGTTGAACATTCTATTGTCCTGCACCGGGACGGACCTTAATATGTTTAGGAATTGCATTATATCCTTATGCTGTTCATTGCTGATAACATACATGCCTATTTCATTATGAATCGGCGGGAACCGGGTTTACTTACCATATATCTTGAATACATATCCGGATTTTCGTCAGCAAAGCGTTCTATATCGAACTTCTCACTGTCTTTTGCCGCCTTCCATGTGGCAAGGATTTGGCATGCGCCGCCTTTTTTCCCATAATCGTTCACATTGATTGCAAGAGCTTCCGCATCACCCATGAACATTTTTATATCGTTCTCTATCTCATCTTTTCGGGTGGAAAGTGCCTTGATTTCATCCTTTATTATTTTAAGGTCGGAACAGTCCTTGACAAGCTTTTCATCCGCTTCAATCGCTTTCCCTATTATGTGACGCGGGTTCTTCAAAAGAATATCATCAACGTTAATCAATGCGGGTTCTTGGTTTCCCTGGATATTATCTACCCAAAACTTATCCACTTGCTCAACCGTCCAGTCAAAGTATTCCTTATCAAAGGAAACGTCTGCAAAATCAAATTGACGCCCGGCAACAAGCCATGCCAGCGCACCTTCCTCAAGTTCTGCAACTCCAAGCTGGTATTGAAGTTGAGTAAACCAATGCATCGGCAAATTTTCCTTCTCAATATCCATCTGTGTGGTCTTGCATTCAAGAATACCCTTGTTCCGGTCATTCTTGGGCTTTCCAGGAATCCAATACGTTCTGTCGGGAGAAACACGGAGATATTCTTTTTCTTTGTTTACAATCAGCCAGTCACCGGCAGATGCCTTTATGATTTGCTTTCCGGTTTCATCCGCATAGAAAAGGGAAACGGCATCTTCAAGATAGTGGCCTGCCTTCATTGCAAAGTTCTCTACCTTTGGAGCGTCAAGCCCTTTTTTTCTACGCCAAAGTTGGTATGGCGTTTCAAATGGGTTCAGCCCAAGTATTGTACCGACTTCGGATGAGCCAATCCCGGCCTCACGATGTTTCAGCCATTCTTTCCGGTCTTTCGGTCTAATAATCACATGCCCCATATTATTTCCCTCCCAACAAGTCTATTAATTTTTCGAGACTAACCTCTGTATAAGCGCGGTTGATAAATCCTTTTAGGATATTTTCTTTTCCGTTATCTTTAAGAACGCCTTCTAAGGCTTTTTGTATATACTTCCCATTCCCAGCAATCAATGTGTTAATTTGCTGTTCTGTGGTTTCTTCCTTAACCTCAGTCGCTTCGGCGGCAATTACAATGACAACTCTTTTTGCATCATTTTCTTCTACCCATTTGTTTGCCAAGTCTGCGATTTTATTGAATGATTTATTTCCCATATTGTTGTTGTGAATTTGTACGCTTAAAAGCGCGGTTATTTATCATTTTCATTATTAAAAATCTCACCCGTTTTCGGGTCAACATTGGCCGGAGCCTTGGATGTCTTGGCGGCTGTCGAACGTTTTGCGGCTTCGGCAGCCTTGGCCTTCGCTTCTTCGGCCTTTTTCTGTGCTTCAGCAGCGGCTTTCTTTTCTTGTTGCGGTTTGACGAAAGTTTCCTCAACAGTGGTTGTTCCTTCGCGTATGGCAGTCCAAAGGGCTTTCAACTCAAACAACTTTTCCTTGTCAATTTCTTCCCGTTTGGTTATTCCCAAATATTCGCACAGCATCTGTTCTGATACCCCGGCTTTCGCATAATTGGCAATAGCGTTCTGACGGCCAGTTTCAAGGTCAATTGCCTGCCCCAAAGCGACTTGTTTAACATTGGCGATGATTTTTTTTGTTACAGCTTTTGGAACAACAGCCAGGACCGCATTACGGAAAGCGATGGACGCGGCAGCATTTCCAGTTACTACCTGCATATCATCGGAGAAGGTCTTACCGTATTTGTTAGTGATACGGCGCTTCACTTCTTTCGATACCGCGACGTTCGTTTCAAGGTCATGGCAAACGCCTTGTGCCGTGATAAAACGTCCATCGTTGCCTATGATGCGGGTTTGGACGCGGAGATTACCCCATGCGCTGGCGATTATCTCTGCCATTCTTACAGATAATCCTTCAATAAGTTGTGTTCCTCCGTCTGCTCCCTGGCGACGAAGCGCATAGAAACAATCCTCTGCGGTTTCCGTATCCATTGTGGCATACGTTTCAATCTTGTTTAATACTGTCGGCAAATCACGCGGATATTGCTTTGCCGTAGCAATCTGCATATCAACCTCACTCCGGTTAATAGCTTGCAGCATTTCAGCTTGTTTTACTTCAATGATTTCTTCCATTTTGCTAATCTATTATTCGCCTTCTTTTAGCTTCCGGCCTTGCTTTGTGAAGGAACCCGGAGTCGAACCGGGAACTGTTGCAATCAGGATTTTCGTTTCTGCT
>ULSC01049821.1_pt1 | contig 22520 bp, 45 predicted proteins | sample 1955981 | NCBI WGS metagenome assembly ULSC01 (sample SAMEA4835698, study PRJEB28245) | human gut metagenome | biome: gut microbiome; material: fecal sample | place: Denmark | collected 2008
CAGAAGTCTTCAACCAAATGGCACAGATTGAACGTAATGTTGGTGCTACGTGCCTAAAGGACAAAGACGGGCGTATCTTCTTGGATGAACTACCAACATGGCGAGGTGACCCCGTGGAAGAGATTATACCGGATTGCTCGCTTATCTGCCAGATAGAGTTTCAAGAAATACTTGATAGGCAGGTAGAACGAGTTTTGAAAGGAGAAATTAGTATTAACGATGTAGTCTAATTAGGCTCAAAACTAATTAGGAATGAATAAAAAGAAACATATCCTCGATTGGTATATTAAGAATACGCCATCTGACGAAAAGGAATACGATAAAGGCTGTTTATTCGCTTTCTCTACAATAGCTATCGTTTTCATTACATTAGTAATTCTAATTTTAAAAATACAATAGATATGAAAATACAAGGAATTAATCATTCAAACGAACAACCAATTGTAGAAGTCCCGGTTTGGAAATTGAGGGAAATTGCTGATACGCTCCGGCTGGTTTCAAATACACTTGAATCTCCTAAAAGAGAATCTTGTTTAGACCGAAAAGTAATGACTTCTTGGAATATCGTTGTTGACATTCTAAATGGTCATACTCCATCTGCCCATGAAAGTCTTGATTATTACATGAAGAAAGGTCAAATGCCTAAATTAAAAGAAGATATAAATGGGACGAAAGAAAGTATGTATTAAATGTAAACGTAAACTTTGGATGCGGGATTTTTATAAGCATAAATCTTATTATAGTTCCAAATGCAAAGATTGCACTAAAGAAGAGATGAGAATGGAATATGCAGAGAAGAAAAAAGTGCCGGATAAGAAGTTTTATGATGAGTCTAAAGGATTATACATGGAACATAAAGGATATTCGACACGTATCTCATGGTCAGGTAATATGCTCTGTATATTGAAACGGCATTATGCAACAACATTCAACGAAGAACTAGCTGAGTTGATTGGAGTTTCCCCTAGAACTTTAGTTCGGAAAGCGAGGGAGTTGGGAATTTCGAAAGACCCGGATTGGATGAAAGAAGTTTGTAGGACAAATGCTAGATATGGAGCAGTGGTTAGTAAAAAGAATAGAAAACTTAAAAAACAATGATGAATTATGGAACGAGAGCAAATAAAAAAAAGGTGTTGATTTAATTGATAAAATCAATAAATTAGAAAAAGAATTGGATATATGGGAAGAATGTGAAAAATTTTCCGAGATTGTTATTTCAAGCAAAGAACGTAGATATGAGGTATCTACCTTTTGGGTTGATTTTGATATAGTCAAATCAATAACTATTGGAAAGATAAAGAAAAGACTTAAAGAATTAAATGACGAATTTAAAGCATTGTAATATGAAAGAACAGATAGTAGATATTTCAAAACTTCTCACCATCAGAAGTTACGCTGAAAAAAAAGGATTTGTAAAAGAAACCGTATATCTTTGGATAAAGACAGGAAAGTTACCACATGTACGTATTGATGGAGTTTTATTCGTTTTTGATGAAGATGAAAAAGAAAACAAATGATTTCCATCCCGAAATAGGTATTCGGTGGGGAAGACAGCAATATCGAATTGAAGTAGTGTATTTGATGCTCCGGTGCTATTTGCATTATCATATGATGAAGTCTCATGCGGAATGTGCAAGACATGAAAAATACGATAAGAAAGATGCAGAAAGTATTTCTGCATTTATAAGTGCTGCCTTTAAGTTGGATTGTAAACCGGAAAATTTTATAAATTCAACAAACGAATTAGCTGATAAAGCTATTGAGGAATACAAGAAACTGGATGAAATTTTAAATATTTATTTTCCATCGGTTCGTTTCCCAATTGACAGGGAAGATGTGATTTCTACTTTAGCTTATCTCTACAATAACAATATTCTATTGAATATGAAACATGTGGATTTTCTATTCTTCATTCAATATGTAGAGTACGCATATCATACTAGAACAAAAGGCGTAAAATGGCTAAAAGAAATGTGTTTGGAAACTTGTATATGGAATGGTGGATTTACCAGACGTACTGATACCATGTTATTCCGTAGGTCATTCATTCTCATTGAACAGAAGTTGAACGAAATTATCCAAAAACGATTAAAAAGAAAAAACAAAAAGTATGGAACTAAAGTGCATAGTTAAATTATCCAGTTTAGGAATTACCCCTTATCGGGTATATAATACAGAAAGTGATTTGATATATGTAGATTATTTCGAAGATGGAGATTGGCACGCTGATTCATTCGACACCTTTGATACTGCTGATACAGAGATGTTGAAATTAACTCTCTTGAAACTTGAATACTCTCCTAAGCATATTCAAGTAGACTATTATGAACCGTATATGATACCTTATAAATTATAATTATGAAGCTCGTATTTAATAGAAAAGACTTTTTGGAAGCCATCAATATCGGTGGCTGTTATGCGGGAAACCGAAAGGTTTTACCGATACTGGAATGTGTAAAAATCACAGTTAAAAACAACAAATGTACTATATTGTCGTATGACGATATGAATGCGATTAAAACGTCCTGCAATATTATCAGTTCTGATGAGGACATTGTATTCTGTATTAACAAGGCAGATATTGAATCGTATGTAAATCTTCTTAGGGATGAAACATTTGAAATGAAAGTTGAAGTTATTGGAGAAGAAGCCAATAAAGAGAAAAAAATGAAAGCTACCATTTATACCGATACCGGGACAATGGAATTTCCGGTGGAAGATGCAAAATGGTATCCTACCCTTCAACAAGAATCAGATGCGGAAACGTTTACCATGCCGGCTCAAACATTGGGATACTGGATTGTTAAGGGAAACCCATTCTTGAAGGAAGATGAATTGCAACCGGTATTTGAATGCCTGCATCTGTTTATTCAAGAAAACAACATTCATGCGTTTGCTTTTGACAGTATCAAAATGTACCATGATTTTTGTGAGACTGAATCCAATCTCAAAACTATCCTATCTATTCCAAGAAATTCATTCAAAGGTATTCGGGAGGCTCTAAAAAAAGAGAATGAAGTGACCATTAAAAAAGGAAAGAACAACATTATCATCAAATGTGAAAACTCCATGTTGCTCATTCGTAAGATGGAAATGAAAGTTCCCAACTTCTTTCAATTGCTTCAATACAAAGACCGTTTTACCGTCAGAGTAGATAAGAGAACCATTCTTTTATGTTTATTGAAAGCAATAAATATTTTCGAAAAGCCAATTACCGGAAATATATCTCTCAGCTTTACAGAAGAAGGAATTACCATTTCAGCAACAAATTGGGGAGGAAACAAAAACTATACAGAAAAGATATATGCAGAAGGTGGTCAGGCGATATGTCAGAACTTCAACGCTATACAAATGAGGACTGCTATCGACGCTATCAGTACGGATAATATAGAAATATGTCCAACCGGAGAAAGAGCTTTATTAAAAATAAAGAATCCTGAATATGATAGTGAAGTAACCATGATTTGTCCAATGGTAAAATAATCATTATGGAAAAAGTATATATAACAAAATATGCCCTAACAACAGGTATCCTAGAAATTGAAGCTGAAATAATGAAATCTTATTGGGATAAATATCCGGGATATGTGAAAGATGAAGAAGGTAATCTATATTACCTTAGTAAAGATGCTTTTACTGATGAAGATGAAGCAATTAAAAAAGCCGAAGAGATGAGAAAAGCAAGGATTATCTCTCTTTACAAACAAATTGACAGATTGGACAAATTGAGATTTGAATGATATGGAAAATTCTGAAAGCCATTATATAACAGACCCACAAAGAACGCAAAGTATATTTGATTATACTATTGAGTTTTGTACAACTTGTGATAGAGAAATGCAATTTGATATTCAAACTGGACAATGTGTTCTTTGTGGTAGTGATAATCCTTTTGGCTTATTAGAAGAACATACCGATAAAGAATGGGATGATTACTATCATAACAATAAACAGAAGACACAAGTGTGCCGACTAATAAAAAAGAAAAGATATGAAAATTAATACAGAGTTTGATGTAGGTGATAGTGTATGCTATCTAAGTGAAGACCATATTTGCTATGCAAATATTAGTAAAATAACCATTGAAATATCTTATACGGATAGAAGTTTTTTGATGGTTTATAAGCTGTCTGATGGTTTGAGTCTACCGAGAAACAATTATCCATTATGGGACAAAAGATTATTTAAAGACAAAGAAAGTTTAATCAAATATTTTGAAGAAAATGAATAAAGAAGAATTTATCGCTAAAAAAAGCGATTATCCAAGAAAAAATGGATGCAGTAAAGAGAGAGATGATGGATTTGAAACAAGCATATATAGATTCAAATGCTCCGTTTCCGGTCGGGTCAAAAATTTGTATCATTAATCCACCATTTGAAGGTTGGGCTTTTGATAATAGAGAACGCATACATATTCCAGAGAAGAGAAGATATGCCTATGTTGAAGGATACGAAATATTTTTTAATGAAGTCTTTCCTAAACTGAAAAAGGCAAAGAAAGATGGTAGCATATCGAAAGCGAATGATAATGTGTCTTTTGAAAAATGTAAAATGGAATTAGCTGAATAATGATAATGATACATTGGAATTTTATTATATATGGGGTTATCCTTGGGGGTACACTCATGTTTGCATTAACAAGAGACCATACTTATTCTTGGTTTGGTTCTGATATGGAATGGGCTATAATCATTTGGATTATATTTGCTGTAGTATTTACTCCGATTTGGGGAGGTATATTTTGGTGGTAACTAACATATAAATAACAATTATGGAAGAAAGAAAACTAAGTTTTAAACGCAACGACGACCCCACAATAGTAGAAGATAAGGATGGGAAATTAGCCAAGGAACTGGCAAAGATATACAATGATATCCAATTCAATCTTGGATTCTGTTATGAACAGTTGACAAAGGGAGAATTGACCGAAGGGATGAAAGAAACCCATCTGTCTTTGACCGAATCCTATGTATTGTCTTTCCTTAAAAAGATGGGGTATGAAGGGGTACTTGAAAGAGAACAAAATGAAAGATTGAGCGAAATCCGGTCACTGAATGATGAAAATAGAGAGCTTCGCAGGCAATTAGGTGAGAAGGTGACAAACGAGGATTTCAGAGAGAAAATCAAGAACATCTGTTCAAAATTCAAGAGGTGGTGGAACATAGAAGGATTTGGACATGTTAGCGAAATGTCCTTTAGAGAATATGGTACACTCACAGTTAAGTTAAGCGGTAATATCAGCCGTGCTTACTATGAAGATGAAGAGCGAACGGAAGAAGAGAAAATCAAATATCTGGAAGAACTTGGGTTCTCAATAGACAACGAAAGATACGTAATCTTTAATGATTCAAACATCAATCTATTAAAGAAATTGCTTACTGATAAATATCCAAGCGCAAAGATATGGAAAATTGAATCCCATGATAGGCTTACGTCTATGGCTATTTGGGATATTGAAATTATTATTAAAAACTTAAACGATTTAGAATCATGTTAACAAGAGATGAAGCATTCAATTTAGCACAACAACAATCTCCAACTTTGGAGGAAGTGTTACTTAATATCGAACATCATGCAAGAGCCGGAGAATACTCCACTGAGTTTCAATTGCTTAGTAAAGATGTAATAAAGGAACTTGAAAAATTAGGATTTACTGTTTGTAGGATAAATTTCAACATATCAGGAATATCATGGGGGGAAATAGTAGGAAATAATGCAAGTAATGATACCAGTCATAATGCCAAGCTCAGGTGATAGTGAAATAAGCATAAAAAGCTGTTTTGCAGTTCTTATTTCTCTGTTTATCATCTCTATATTATTGATGATAGGTGGATTTATCTATAGCACAATAAAAGGTGACAATTGGAAATATAACGACGCAGTAGAAATAGGTAAAGTATTGTTTATAGCCGTATTGGTTCTTTTATTAGGAACATCAATAGTAAGTATGATATATAGTATTTTACCCTAACCGGATGGGGAGAGAAAATTCTCCCCATTTTTTAACCAAAATTATTTGGAATTTGCCAATTCACTTAATACATTTGTAGAAAATTTATAGAATATGGAAGACTTCAAAAACTTAGTGCGTATCTCTACATACGCCAAACTTAAAGACATCAGCACGGAAACGGCTAGATTATGGGTGTTAAACAAGAAAGTAAAATCAGTTATTATTGATGATACGATTTTCATAGTCAAAGAAGAAGAGAAAAATAATAAGGAGAAATGATATGGGAACTCACGACCCGGCTTTCCTTTTTTACAGTAATGACTTTCTTAGTGGAGTAGCTGACCTTACTATGGAAGAGAGGGGACAGTACATTACATTGATGTGTCTTCAACACCAAAAAGGGCATATTTCAGAGAAAACCATATGGTTATGCGTAGGTTCCGTTTCGGTTGACGTTTTATCCAAGTTTCAACAGGACGAAAATGGTTGTTACTACAACGAACGGTTAGAGGCTGAAATTGAGAAAAGAGCGAAATACACTGAAAGTCGGAGAGTTAACGGAAGAAAAGGAGGAAGAAAGAAAAACCATATGGTTTCTGGTAGCTTAAACAAGAACGAAGCTAGAAAAAACCATACTGAAAATGAAAATGATAATGTAATTATAGATAATGATAATGAAGATATAATAGAGGGTTTAAGGGAGGAAGAAAAGGAGAAGAAGAAGAAGACCCGAATATCCCAATCAGATGTCGATTATCTATATTCGCTCTATCCTGCTTCTTGTCCGAACCGGAACAAGTCAACTGGCAAGGGACGAAAGGACAAGGAAAAAATCAAGGCAATGCTAAAGGACATGTCTAAAGAAGAACTTGAATTCACGATTAAGGCATACGTTCAGCAATGTGCAGAAAAAAAGGAATGGCTAAAGAACTTCTCTACCTTCCTGAACAATCTGCCGGATATGAGTTTTGTGGAACTGAAAGTAGAAAAACCAATTAATGACGATTATTATCAATGAATGAGCCAATGATTCGTAAATGGTACGATATCTTCAAGAACAACAAAGACCTTGTGGAGATACGTATCTTAGACCCTAACAGCAAGAAGTCCTATTCCGGTTACTTCACGGATGTGGAAACTATATTGCGGGAAATACGTAAGTACGACTATTGCAATATTTACTTCACTTTGAACAGCATTGATTCAGCTTGTTATTCTCGGGAACAACACGACCGGATTTCCACCAAGCCTAAATCTACAACTTCCGATAAAGAAATCATTGGGAGAGACTGGTGCTTGATTGATATTGATTGCGAGAAGCCAGCCGATACCAATTCCACGGACGAAGAGAAGGAAGCTGCCAAATTGGTGGTGAATGAGGTCTATAAATTTTTGAGAGACCAAGGCTTTGGGAAATTGGTTATTTGTGACAGTGCGAATGGCTTTCACATCCTCGTGAAGCAAAAGATGAAGAACACGGATGAGAATACGCAAATTATGAAAGACTTTTTGCAAGTCCTAGATATGCTGTTTTCCACCGATAAGGTGAAAGTGGATACTTCTACCTTCAATGCCAGCCGAATATGCAAACTGTACGGATGTGTCAGCCGGAAAGGGAGTAATACCGCAGAAAGACCTCAGAGAGAAAGTGCCATACTGAGAGTTCCCGAAGACATTACACCTACTCCCAATGAATATTTCAAGAAAGTAGCTGATATGCTTCCTAAATCGGAGAAACCGGATAGGAGCAACAACTACAAAGTGGACAACTTCAATTTGGAGGAATTTATAGCCAAGCACAATATACAGGTGAGAAATGTCGTAAAGACGAAAGACTACACCAAGTATGTACTTGAAGAATGCCCTTTCAATTCCTCTCATTCCGCACCGGATTCGGCTATTTTTGAGATGGCTGGTGGTGGATATGGATTCAAGTGTTTACATGCAAGTTGTTCGGGTTATGGATGGAAAGAGTTTCGTTTGCACTATGAGCCGGATGCTTATAGCCGGAAAGAATACTCAGAATACATCACCAAGTCGCGAAATTTAAACTTTCAGCGTCCGGACAAGGAAATCTATACCCCGGTGGGAGAAGATTCAAAAAAGGGCAATAAGTGGATGAATATGGCGGATATAAAATACGTCGATGTTTCTCAGCTTCCGAAAATACCTACCGGATTCAGGATATTGGATAAATCTATCACCGGATTACTGTTGGGTGAAGTATCGCTGATTTCAGGAAGTAACTCTTCGGGAAAGTCCTCTTGGTTGAACCAGCTTTCGTTGAATGCCATCAATACCGGATACAAGGTGGCGTTATGGTCAGGAGAGCTAGTCGGGTATCGTTTAAAAGGCTGGATAAACCAGATTGCTGCCGGACGAAGCTATGTGCAAAAGGTGGACGGATACGACACGTTGTATTATGCTCCGAAGAACATATCTGACCGGATAGACAATTGGACAAAAGGGAAATTGTTCCTTTACAACAATCAGTATGGTTCTCGTTGGGAACAGTTGATGGCTGATATTACTGAAATCATTGAAAAAGAGGGAGTAAGCCTTGTTATTATAGACAATCTGATGGCTATGTCTCTGGAAGGATTTGACGGAGACAATAACAGCAAGCAAAGGCAGTTTATCTTACAGGTATGCGACCTTGCTAAGAAGAAGAACATCCACATTATCGTAGTGGCTCATCCTCGTAAACAAACAGATTTTCTTCGCAAAGAGTCCATATCCGGTTCAGCCGATTTAACCAATGCGGTAGACAATTGTTTCATCATTCACCGTGTTAATAAGGACTTTGAGACCAGAGGTATTGAGTTCTTTGGCTCACCTAGAATATCGGAGATGATGCAATACGGTAACGTGGTAGAAATTTGCAAGAACCGTTCTCTAGGAGTAGTAGACACACTTTGTGGGATGTACTATGAGATTGAAACCAGACGTTTCAAGAATGACATTGCAGAGCACATAGTGTATGGATGGCAGGAAGAGCCGAAACCAGAACCAGCTTTCCAACCAAATGATTATGAATACAGTACATGCGACTTCAATGTCCGGGAAGAGAGTGATTTACCTTTTGACGGAGAAGACAACGGATGTCCTTTTTAAAAATAAAAAACATGGAAGAAAAGATTTATGAATTTGACCCACAGGTATATCCAATGAAGCTGTGGGTTATGAAAAAGCCAGATTTTGAAACAGTACAGAAAACATTCTACTCAATGGGAGAAGAAGATGAATTGTACGAGTTTGAATCTAAACAGTTGAAAATCGGTTCACACACGACTATGAGGGTGTTTCCGGTAGTTAAAAAAGAAATAAATCAGTGGGGTGTATTAGCTGTTTTTGGAAATCCAAGGTATTTTAAGCCAAGTATTTTAGCACATGAAGCATCTCATGTTTGCGATTGGCTTTTTGAACTGATTGGAATTAATCGTGGGAAGTTTGATGATGGTGAACCTGCGGCTTATTTCATCCAATGGGTATTTGAACAATTGGATAACGTAAAGAAAGGGAAAGTATGAAACAGACATTAGAACAAGCGGCTATAGAAGCCGCAGAAGATTGTTATGAAATGCCTTATGATGAAAATTTCATCAACATGAAGTTAATAAAAGATGCTTTTGAATTGGGTGCTGAATGGGCTAAAAAGTCTTTATTTACAAGTGTTGACGAATAATTACCGCCATGTTCGGATGAAGATTTATTACTATTAGGAATTGATTTTCGTGGTGTTAAGAATATACCGGATGTTGGATATATGCACTCTTCAAAGGATGGAAAACCTCGAAAAGACTTGTTTGTATGTGGCGAACTCGTAGAAGTAACCCATTGGATGAAAGTACCATCTTTCGAGGATATCCTCGAAGCCAACAGAGACGTTTTAGAACGAATGAAAGAGAAAGGGGAACTAAAGTATGCAGAAAATAATGTTTAACGAAAAATTCGGCTTAGAGACAGCCGTATTGAATGGTAAAAAGACCATGACCAGAAGGAAGATAACATATCCTTCAAAGTTTAAAGGTGAAAACGTTGCAGGATATTTTGTCTGTAGAAGACCTTCCGGTGAAGTCACTGAAATATGTATGTATGATGAAGACGAACGTCCGATTGATGGCGGGCAGATACTTCCAAAATATAAAGTTGGTGAAGTGGTTGCCATTGCGCAAAGCTATAAGGATGCTGGATATGATGCCCACGATACATTTGGAGAATGTAGGTCTATTGGGAGTTATCCCGGATGGAAAAATAAGATGTTTGTAAAGGCTGAGTATATGCCACACCACATCCGCATTACCAAGGTGAAAGCAGAACGGTTACAGGATATTTCGGGAAATGATTGCTTAAAAGAAGGAATAAAGAAGACCATACACAAAGATGCATCCGGGGAATGGGGAAGATATTATTGGTACTTAGGAGTTACGAAACATAATTGCCCTTATGGGCAGTATAAAGAATATGATACTGCAAAAGATGCTTTTATGAATTTGATTGATGAAGTTTCCGGCAAAGGAACTTGGAATATTGACCCGTATGTGTGGGTATATGAGTTTGAATTAATAGATTAACTAATAACAATTTATAAAATGGGAATTATGGAAACAGTAGAAGAAAAAGTAATCAAAATTATCCAAGGGAAACTACCACAAAGTCGTAAAAACATATCTTTGGAAGACCGTCTATTTGAAGATATAGACATTGACTCACTGGATTGTGTCGAAGTCGGCATGGAAATCGAAATGGAGTATGGAATAAAGGATTTTACCGTTGAGGGAGGACTGTTTAACCCGTCCGTCCAAGAGATTGTAAACCAAGTGAAAAGTCATATTGAAAATAAACCTTCCGGCTTAGAAATGATAGCAAAGGAAAGGGAAATACTGACTGAAACCGATTATTATTCAACATACGAAATAGAAACGGGTATTGATGGAATGTTTTCTGTGAATGTTTATCGTACAGTACCTCAAACCGGAGATGGGATAATCAAAGACGGTGAATATGTCCCAAATGAGTACACTACCGAAATACGTATTCAAGAACTTGCCAAAGCCGGAGCACTCATTGCTGCGGAAATCGACAGGCTAAACAAATTGGAGGAAAAGAAATGAAAACAATCGGAGAATATGAAGCCAGTTTACATGCTCTAAAAGCGACCAATTTTGCCCAAAAGGTACTTAAAGAGGTAGACAATGATAATAAAGATACCTTTGCCAAACATGCAAAAACGAACTTCTTGGCTGGCGTAGAATGGCTGATAGAAGAAATGGGATGGCGTAGCGTAGAAGATAAACTACCAGAAGACTTATTGCCTGTTAATAAAAAATGGTGTTATTTTGAAGAACTATCGTTTTTATCCGTAGGATATGTATTAGTACTATTGAATAATGGGAAGATGGCTCAAGCAAGAAGAATTTCACTACCCAAAGGTGATAAATGGATGTGGGTTATATCAGACCATGAACAAGAAGAAATCATATATTGGAGGGAAATACCATGAACGAAGAATTCAAGAAAGACCTAAAAGCTCTTTTGCAGAAATATGACGTATCATGTGGAGTGAACTACTACGAATTTGCCGGAGAACTATTTCCAGATGGAATCATATTTGAATCAACCGATGCAAAAGAAGTATTGTTCCTCATTGAAGCGAATTCTTTTGATGCGGAAGATATAAAATTGGAAGAAGAGTAACAAACGAGCCGGGAGAGACAAACTTCCGGCTTTTTTTGTCGCATATCACGACGTACCGTATATATCAACCACTTACATAAAAAAAAACCTGCCCAAATCTCACGACTTAGACAGGAACGATCTTTTTAATATACAAAAATCAACATGCAATACAAAGCTACTTTCACAAGCGGTTTCAGTACGAGTTTGAAATAATAATGACGGATGAAAAATCAATCACTTAGTGAATAGAATAACGACTGCAAAGATACAAACTATATCCTAAAAACAAAGAAAAAAAGAAGGGAATCACAGCAAAAGCCACAATTTCCTTCCAAATACTAACATTTTAAACTAAAATGAAAATACCAATAAACTAATAATTTAAAATCAACTAAGTCATTCGCTAACGACAGGTCTACATTTCTACATCGGCAAAGATACTATCTTTTTCCATACAACCACTGCTCAAAGCGTTAAATTTGCACAATGCTTGCCGTTTCCCAGTGTATTCCCATGCCCAAACACCAAATGCCTTGCTCGTCGGATAGCTCACACAGTCGAAATAAGTGTTCTCTTTCCGCTTAAACACCTCATAACTCACCGTGCCGGTCTCTACATGCGTCTTCTTGTAGATATAAGCTGCCGGACACTTCTCAAACAGTTCAAACGAGTAACCTTTCACCTCACCACGACCCTCAAACCTTTCCTCTAACTCTTTCATTTCTCTTTATTTTCTGGTTTAACTTCGATAAATATCACATCTGTAGCATCCGTTCTGTACGCTTCCCTGCAATGACCAGAAAAATTCATATAATCCATACACACCATGTCTACATAGAAAACACAGCCATTGCAAGTTTTTTTTGGACTATTTGCATCTATAGCCACGCACCTGAGAGTCTTAAATCCACATTGAAACTCTTCTCCAATAGCAAATTCAGTCTTCTTCTTTGGCTCTTGGCACTCTCCCAAACGCTTGAAAGAAACCCTGTTTGAATCGGAACGTTCCTGTGTGAGACAAGCCAAATCATTAGGATTATTACAAAAACCGGGTACTTCATGGAAATCACAGTCAACACAACATCCTGTATCCGGAATACAAATGTATTCAAAGCCATCATGCACAAACTTCTCACCTAAAGCATACTCTTTCAATCCATTTACCACTTTCATACTCGTCAATCTTTAGGTTCTACTTCTACAAAAATAACATCGTTGCCATCACTGCGATTGGAGGAAACACAATTACCTACAAGTTCAGCTACTAAAGAACAGGTTTCATCCTCATCAAAGAAACATCCATCACAAGACCTGTTTCCAACGTTTTTACTTTTTACGCACTTCAAACGTTTCAATCCGCACTGAAATTCCTCATTCAACGCAAACTCCGTCTTCGGAACAGCAGGCTTCTCTTTGCCTATCTCCACGAAGATTACATCTCTGTTGTCAACACGATTCAAAGCAGAACAATGACCAAAAAACTTAGGCTTACAACAACCATAGCAATCGTCACCTGGATTAAAAATACAACCCTCACATGTATAAGCAGGACGGCACTCGTAAATGACACCTTCATAGGCAAAACTAGACCCCAATTTAATGTCTTTAAGTTCTTTCTCTTCTTCCATAATAAAATCCAATTTAAAAGTTTATAATACGTATCGCTGTTTTTTCAATTCTAAACCAAAAGGCAAGGAAATGTTCATCTTCACAAAGAAAATAGAAAATAACCCATATACGGGGTAGCAAATATCGGAAGTATTCAACCATTTCTATTCACAACCACGACGCAAAGATAGAAATTTAAAATGAAACACAAACAAAATCAAGAGAAATATTTGGCAAACGACAAAAAAATAAAGCCGAAACGCTAATTAGCGCATCGAAACACACCGCTATCACACCAAACACACCGGTGTGTTTACCGTTAACCCATTAACTGATTGAATTACAGCCGAATACGGAATTACGACTTCGGAAAATCATTCATTCATTTTACACCATACATAACCAGCAGACTTCCGAGTACGACCCATCACGCATGCCCAAATTTTGCAATATGAAACTCCTGTAATGCGACTTGCTTCCCGTATTCCCGAATATTTAGCCACCAAAGTACCATCCAAGGTATATTGAGCGATATCTATGTCGTTACGCAATTTAGCCTTAGCACGAGAAGGGCGTTTACTGCAAAGAACAGGCATATCGTCACATTCGGATATAGGCTTATAGATATCACCCAAAATCTTACCTACAGTTGCCGAATAAGGCTCAATCTTAGAAGGAAAATCATCGCTCACTTTCTTGTACAGGATATATCCATTACAATATTTGCCATAAGGGACGGAGTGAGATTTGCTGAAAGTACGCAAAGCCTCACACTTACTGGAATATTCACCGCAGAAATTACCGTCTTCATCATATTTCAGAGCATGAGGGACTACATGAGGGGTGTATTCAACCTCTTTGCGAACAACACGCTTCTCAACAACAGTCTGATAACGGACACGAGGGACAATCTTAAAAACTCGAAGTTTCTATATGAAGAGGGACTTTATCATAACGATTACTACGAAATACATATTTCCCATCATAGACTTTGTTCTTATCCAAATAACCGGATAAGTTCTTCTTAACAAGGCCTAAAGAATACATACAACGCAATAGAGAAGGGTACTCAGACAAAAAATTGCCATCAGAATCATAAACTAATATAGGCTTTAATGTGCCGGAAGTATTCAAATCACAAGAAGGAAGACCCAACAATTCAACAACTATACTCACATTATAACACGAAGGATGCAATGTGTTCAACTGACGAATGTATTTAATCTCCAAAATAGAAAGGCAAAGTGGAAAAGCCTCGGCAGACAAATTAGACGGAGAACTCAAAATGTCTATAGAACAAGAAGAAAGAACAAACAAACGCAATGCACGCAAATGAACACTATCACTATCCGAAAAACAACCGCTAATTTGACGCTGGTATAATTTCAGACGATTAGACAACTTCTTGGTTTGACCAATATACTGCATCCCAGTAGGATGAGTAAGGCAATAAACACAAGGAATAGACAAGGAAAAGGCTTCTTCAATAATCATAAGAAATGGGTTTAAAGTGAATAGGCAAAGACATAAATAAAAATAAAATTATATGGAAAGGATATAGTAAATTAAAAAAAAAAAAAAATGAAAAAATGAGAGGGGTAGTAGCCTAGCCCTAACCCATCGAAAATAGGGTACTCCCCCAGCGAAAGAGCATGCGGGCAGTAGCCGCCCTAATTTTTGTGCCCGAAAATAGGCTTAATTCTTTCTCTGAGACGCTTTCATTGTGTTTGTGATAGATTGTATATCATTGATGTAATAACGCCTATATAAGCCACTAGAATGCGTCTAATACATTCGTTTCGTGTTTTAGGCGCTTGTTTAAGCTGTTTATAGGTCTACAAAGAGGCGCTAAACATTGATGTAAGCTATAAAAAGGCTGTTTTTCGGGCTTTTTTTTGTTTTTCTTTTCCCTTTGCAAGAAGGCAGGCGCATATTCTCCCTATTCACCTTTCCCCCAACCTTTTTTTTCTCCTATGTTTTTTCCCTATTCCTCCCTTTTTCCTTTTCTCCTTTTTCCCAGTTTCTTTTTTATTTTATTGATATTTCCTTTTCTTCTTCTTCTTCTTTTCTTCTTTCTTCCTTTGTTTGTTTGTGTTCTTATGTTTTTTAGTGTTGTAGTGTTGTAGTCCCCTACAACACTAGTACCCTATTCAAGTATCTATGTTTGTTTTTCCGTTTTCTTTACACCGCCTTATATATGTGTATATAATATATAATATAATCTTGTGTATATGTGTATATATTAACCGTGTATATACACTGCACATACTATACACTGATATACTCGTAGTATATTACTATCGTAATATACATACTCCTATATCGTGTATAGATGTGGTGTATATACACTTTATGGTATCACGCATGCGTGCGTGATGTACTACCGTGGTGGCAGAGGTCTGCTTTTATTCTTATCTGTAAAGTTCTTAACTATGATTTGTAGTTGCTTAACTATGTGCTTTGTGTGAAATACGATAGAATCGTGTATCTTTGTGTTAACCTAATAGTGGTTATAAGACGATATATTAAATAGATGTTAAGATATTAGGTTGTTATTTGCCAATTAGCAAATTATTAGTACCTTTGTAGTGTCAGAAAGGGATAACGGTTCTTCTACTGGCAGCGTTCTTTTAAAACAGTTGTTAATACTCTATCACAAAGATAGCCTGTAAGTAGTCACACTACACACATGTACAGCATGTTAAGCAAGTGTAGTAGCTGATATACTCCATCTCTATACATCGTTATCTTTCGATTAGCAACGGAAAAAGAGTTCTTATACTTTTTGGTGTACGCATGAAAAATGAGATATAACAATCTCCAAAGTAAGTAAGACGTATAGGCATGTGTTTGCCGCCCTTTGGTTAAAATCAGCACATGCAAGGATAAGGATAATAAACCTTTGATATAAAAGTTACCGTAATAATAGGCATATACGGGTGAGGCGAAAGGACATACCGATCTGAATAGTCAGAATATAGTGATAACAACCAATACCACATAACAAACAATACTACAGAGATGGCGAAATCTTTGCAAGTTGTTTGCTTCACTTTTCAAAAGAAATCAAGAAAAGATAAGTATCCATATATAAACGTAATTTCCGTTATTGTATTAGCGATAATATGATAAACGGTTGTATTGTATATTGGCTTATCTTTTCTCTTTAATGTAGCCTAAATGTTCCACGTGAAACAATTTAGAACGTTACAAGCCGTTTCAAATACAGAGTAAAGAGATAAAAGATAATAATCATGAAAAGAGAAATTAAAAGAGAAAACTGGTCTGGTCTGAGTGATACAGAAGTAACTTTAATAAACTTATTCGGAATAGGTTTATCAATTGGGTTAATGATATTATTAGTATTAATTTTAAAATAACAATTATATGGGAGTTTTCAAATTATTAAAAGAGCCATTAACAAAAGGTTGCAGATACACCGTAACGGATGAAAACGGTAAAGTAATAAGCGAAAGAACGAGTAAGAGAGATTATGTAGCCTGTACGGCAAACGGTGAATATTACTTTGGGAGGTTAGATTTAATCGGAAAAGGTGAGCACGGGCTAAATTTAGCTCGTGTCCGTGCCATTCTTTTTAATCCTAAAAAGGCTTATACAGATTGGGGTATTAATTCGTGTTCGATTGAAGAATTTACGGCTACTTTCAAAAGACGTTTTGAGGAGTTGAACGAAATAGCGTATTTATAAAAAAAGCATACAGTTATGAAAACTTTAAAGCAATTACAAGTAGAGCATGTCTCAGACATGTTGCTAAACGAGATGAGAAAGGAAATCACTGTTTTAGAAATTCGTTGTGAAGAAATAACCAACGGTTTGATTCCTTTTTGTTATGCACGTAAATCAATTAAAATGGGTATCGAAAGATATTGTATCATTCTTAACCGCTTTAACCGCTTAATTAGCAAATATCCAGTTAGAGATGGTTATGATTACGATTTAAGAACAGACGACAAATTAAGTAGTCGTTTTTCTATTGTGAGAGACTTTTACTATAATACTAATAAATAATAATAATAGCTATGTACAAAGTAATCGTAACAACAGCAAATGGAAAAACATCTTTTTATAAGACAAAAAGAAGTGATGATATATTATTCGGGCAAACGGGATATTGTTTTATAATCCGACATAAGAAACACCCGGTTTTTAGCCAATTTTATTACGGTGAAAAAGGCATTATAACGGGAACGGAAACAGATAAACGTATTAGTAATTTAGAAAAGCAATACGAAAAAATTCCGGTGGCTGATATGGTAGGCGCAAAAGTGGAATACTTTCCAATGGACGGACGAACCAAACGAGCAAAAAGCCTGCCTTGGTTTAGTGTTGATTGTCTAATTGATTAATAGAAAGGAAATAGCCATGAGAACAAAAGTACAATTATCCGATTTTAGCTTTATCAAAAAGGGATACGGCTTATATAGAGTTATCTATGAAAGCCCTATAACGGGTAAATGTTGGTCTACCATGATTAATGACATGACATTGATAGACGCAACGCTAAATGCAGACGAACCGACTGCAAAGGACTTGAATATGTTAAAGTGGTTTTGTAAAAACAAATAAAAAAAAGGGTATAACCATGATAGAAAAGAATATACCAGAATTAATAAAAGGCGAAATATTTGTTTACAAAAGCGTTGGTATTAATCACCAGTTTAGATGTACATTCGACCGAATAGAGTATATTAGCGGTTATCCTGTATTATATGGAGTATTAAGTACTGGAATTCAATATGAACATCCGCTTTCAGTCCAAGAATTAAAAAATGAAAAAGTAATAATAGTATAAAATGTAGACTATGGAAACAATATTTGATTTGAATAATAAAAGAGGATGTGCCTCTGATTCATTATTAGAGGATGCAAAAGCAAAGCAAAGTAACATTTATATTAACTTTGCTTATACTGATTACGGCGGTGATTTTTTCGATAGAGTATCAATAGCCTATTTTAAGGAAAATTATCCGGATAATATTGTATATGAGTCTACTTCATGGAACGGTGAAAACGCTTATATCTTTGGTGAGATAGCCAAAAAGTTTAAAGAAGAAACCGACAATTATTTGTTAGGTTTTGAAAGCATGGAAGACTATTTTTTTGAAAAAGAACGAGAAATGCTAGAGGCTTTGTATCTATTCTTGTTTGAGGAATATAACGAACGTATATGTACGAACCGTGATAACTTTATAGAGTTTTTGCGGGATAACTTTACAAATGAATGTTCTTACAACGTTATGTCTACTATGGTGGATTATTCACCGTTTGACGTGGAAAAATTCCTAATTGAAAACCATCTAATAACATCTTATTGATATGAAACTGAATGAATTCCTTTCGGCTGTAAGCGTGATAATTACGTTGTTAGCTTTGTATGTGATTATATATATTTGTCATTAACTAATAAATAGGAAACGTTATGAAAACAAGAACAAATCAAGAAATTATAGATAACGCTTATAAGGCAGGTGTTATTAGTGAAAAAGATATTCTTTTATTAAAGAAACGGTTAAATAACAAGTCTTTCGGAGATGTTAGGATACCAAACGAAATTAAAGTCAGTGATGAACAAAAAGAAAAGGGGTTAAAATGGTTACGGAATTTATATGTTTCTCCCACTGGGAAGATACGTAAAAATAACCCTTTTGGATGGCGGGAAATGGATATACTCGAATGTTCAAATGATAAATTAGAGGCTTATTTTATAGGTTTCTATAATAATGGTTATAACCATTACGAAAGCGTATATAAATATACAAACGGTGAAAAATCATTCACTTATTATGTGAACGGTAAAGGAATAGAAATAATTAATTAAAATATTACAGCTATGATAACATTTGTAAGAGTAAACAACGACATCAACGGAAACCCACGTTATGTATGTCACTTTTCAGACCTTTTAAATAAGAATGAATACGCTTCTGCATTAAACAAAGTTTCAATAGATGAGGCGTACAATTTAGCTCTGAAAAAAGCTAAAAAGATAGGCGGCAAGAAATATCATTGCAATGATTTCGGTAGTGGTATCGTGTTTCAATCATATAACCTAACAGACTTAAATAATCAAGTTGAAAAACTAAAAAACGAGTAATAACATGAAACGTACAAAGATAGTAAAACGAACGGAACAGGTTTGTCGTGTATATGGTAATAGAGTTTATTTTTCAGTAAGTAACAAATAAAGAAAGTACTGTAGTTGCTGAATGTTTTAATAAAGTATGTTCCGGAATGTTATGGGACAAAAGACGTTCACGAAAAAAATCACCGTATGGTATTTCATTTCGTGGTTATTTCCCGTATTTTGAAGGTGGTGTAGGAATGGGCTGTTATCCTTCAATCGCTACTTTTTTAGGTGGAAAGATGGAACATGTAGCAAGTACTAAAACATACGATAAATACGTATTCACATTCAAATAAATAATAGTATTTATAAACTATAATATAATAAGGTATGAACAATTTTGTATCATGGAGACGAGTTTCCACACAAAAACAAGGGCGTTCCGGTTTAGGTTTGGAAGCTCAAAAGGAAATTATTGATTACTTTGTTGAAAAAGACAAAGGAAAACTTTTAGCTGACTATGTGGAAGTATATACAGGAACGGAGCTGTCAAAATGTACCGAATTAAAGAAAGCGATACAATTTGCAAAGGAACATGATGCAAAATTAATCATAGCAAAAACAGACCGTTTCCGTAATACTTTGGAAGCCCTACAAATTTATGAAGAAATTGGAGACGGGAAAATTATCTTTTGTGACTTGCCATCAACAGATAAGTTTACGCTAACTTTGTTCTTTGCTTTGGCTGAGAGAGAGGCGTTAATCACAAGTATAAGAACTAAAGCCGCTTTAGCTGCAAAGAAAGCACGCGGAGAACAAACCGGAGGCACAAATGAACTCTGGGGAAAGAAAACCGGAGCGAATAGAACGGATACAATTTCCACCATACAACAATCATCGTCAACGAAAAGAAAAGAAAACGCCCGCAATAATGTACATAACGCCCAATTTTGGACGTTTATACAGAAATGGATAAGTTGCAAGGGCGAACCCAATAACGCTCAAATATGGGCGCAAATAGCGTCTGAATTGAACGACTATAATTTTAAAACGGCTACCGGAATGGAATATAACGCTGTCCGTGCAGCCGCTATGTATCGTAAACTCAAAAAGATAATGAAAGGGTAATACGTATGGACGAACATTTGCTTGATAATGAACTGGTAAAATTCTACTTTAAAAAGAAATACCCTGATAACAGATACCAATTTAAAACGTATTCTGTTATATGTGATATGCTCTACAATCCGAATAATGATTTATTTGTGATTGAATTTATAGATACAAAGATGATTCATCCAAAGACTTTGGAATTGCAAGTTAAAAGAAACGATTTATACAATATAAATATCAAATAATATGAAAACAAATTGGACTAAAATAACAACGGAAAAACCGAATGGAAGAGAAACAGTTCTTATATGTCATAACGGCATACTCTTTGTCGGATACATATACTATTCTATGAAACATTATTGGTGGGGGATGCTTGATTCATTTCCCGGCAAAGTAATTATTAAAGAAGACATATTAGTAGATGAGAGCGATTTGTGGATGAATATTAGCTATAAACGAATAATAAAGAAAGGAGAACAACATGGAAATATTAGATTTTATGGGTAGTGTGCTGATGGGAATTGCAGTGTTTATTTGGTTGATATGCAACGCTTTTAAACAACTAACTAAATAATCAGAATATGAATAAAATAATCAAGATTTCGAATCTGAAAGAAGGTGAAACTTTTATCTATAAAGGCGTCCTGTATGAAGTTTGGAGGAAACAAAAATGGTTTACTTGTTGTAAGTATTTGAATGATAAATATCGTTATGGCGGTTGGTGTAAGTATCTTTATTGTGACTTTAGTAATTATACAAAAGTAGAAATATGAAAATAAATTAACATTATGAAAGAAATAGACTTGAACGATACCGTTACTGTAGAACTCTCAGAATGGGGAGCTACATATCTTAATGCAATGAATACCTTTAATAAAATGATTTCTCCAATAGAAACCCACCCGCTTTATAAGACTAACTATAAAGCGGGTGATATTTACAAAGACCAGCTTTGGCAGTTGATATTAGATTTCAAAGATGGAGTTAGAATTGACAAAGAGAAACCATTTAACAAGTTAAATAAAGTGATTGATTAATACTATAAAGGAAGGAACAAGAATATGGGAAAATTAAAATCAGACATTGAAATTATTGATTTTCTAAATCGTTTAGACTGGATTACAGAAGTAATCGTACATCCCGGTGAAATTATTGGGAAAATAGATAATAATGAAAAGATGGGAAGACCATTATAAGGCAAGAGTTGATAATCGGTTCTATCTTAGAAGTTTCATTATCAAATACAAACGGTTTTTAGACGAGATAATTATCAATATCAAATCAATGCCGGAAAAAGGTATCGTTTTCAAAGAAGAAGGTTGTGGAATAGGAACGGTTAGTCGTGCTTTAAATGTGGAGATATACGATTTATGTAAAGCATTGGGAGTTGCCAAAGAATCTTATAACTTTGATATCTCAAAAGTAATTTGCACCGACATAGATAGAGATATGCTCACCTTATGTTGTGAAAATACATATAAGATGGAAGAGGGTTTATTAAGTTCTATTCCTTTCGCTTATCTCAAAGAAGATATTCGGCAAGCAAAGTTCTTTGAATATCCTACAGTGGTGGTTACGCATGGAGTATTAGAACATTTTGAAGATGAAGACATTATAGCTATTATGGAAACATATAAAGACCGAAATGTTCGCTTTCATGCACATTATGTACCTACTGATAAGTATGAAAAGCCATCCTTCGGAGATGAACGGTTAATGCCTGTATCAAAATGGGTATCTTTAACAAATCCAGATTATTACATTGTGGATAATGCCGGATGTGATTTGTATTTATTCTTTAATAACAAACAATAACTCAGGAAGAATAACTGGTATAAATCAAAGTTGTATTTCAGCGTGTGCGAGAGGTAAAAGGAAAACATCAGGAGGATAAGAGTTATGTTATCCATGATGTTATCATGCAGATTAAAAGTGGCATACGAGAAAAAATAGAGACTGAAATAAGTTCTCAGGTACAACAACAATTGGAACAATGCATGCATGAGTATATTCAAAAAGAGATAAAAGATTTTATCTCAGAAGGGAAAATACGCAAAAGTTCCTATTGCAATGAAGAAA
>ULSC01051199.1_pt1 | contig 19352 bp, 20 predicted proteins | sample 1955981 | NCBI WGS metagenome assembly ULSC01 (sample SAMEA4835698, study PRJEB28245) | human gut metagenome | biome: gut microbiome; material: fecal sample | place: Denmark | collected 2008
TCAACATAACCATCAGCTGTTTGAACAACAGGATTATCATTGTTGAAATTTACGACACGGCCAATAACACCTTTCGCATATCCAGAAGCATAATAATTAGATTTCCATATCAGAACCTTATTATTTCTATAAAAAGAGAAAGCCCCGGGATGAGGCGATGTACTAGCCTTTATCAAACGATCAATATCTTTTGCCGTATTCGACCAATCTATACAACCATCCAAAGGAGCACGCCTAGCATAATAAGTCGCTGCCTTTTCATCCTGTGGGATACCTTTTAACCCACTAGAAGATAAAGAAGGAAGCCAACGATCCAAAGCCCGTACCATAGCCTCCTTCAACTTGATGCCAATTGAAGAAGCATCATCCTTATCATCTATACAAAAAGGTTCCTGCACAAATATATCACCCTCATCAGCCTTCGTATCTATTTTAAAAAATGTAGCAGCGCCCTCTCCTCTATCAAGAATAAGCCATGCCATAGGAGCACGACCTCGTCCTTTCGGCAACTTTGTAGGATGAAAACCTACGCATCCAAACCTAGGCATTCTAATAATATCCTCATCTATCAACTGTGATAGACCAACCACAAAAAGAATATCTACCGAAGACTTTCTAATTTGTTCTTTAATATCGTTAGAATTTATTTTCACAAAAGGATAATAAGATATTTTATTATCCTCGGCCAACTTACGCATTGAGCAATACCCACTTACATTTAAAGTAGAATGAGGCTCATAGCCCCAAACTCCAACAATATTAAATGAATATTCAACCAGCTTTTGCAATGTCAACAAACTACTGCCTACACTGCCTATTACCCCAACTCTCATTTCTTTATAAATTTATCTTCTCCAAGTAAAACAATCGCAACTGTTTTAACTAAAATTCTCAAATCAAACATAAACGATATACGATCAACATATTCACTATCCAAAAGCAAACGCTTTTCCCAAGGTAAATAGATATTTCCATTCACTTGAGCCCATCCGGTCATCCCCGGCCTAACACAACACCGTTTATTTGCTAAGTCACCATACTTTTCATATAAACTAGGTAAAGCTGGACGAGGTCCAACCAATGACATATCCCCGACAAATACATTCCATATTTGAGGTAACTCATCAATTTTAAAACGTCTTAATAAACCACCTATCCTAGTTATATCAGGGTCATCCCAAAATGTTTGCTTAGCATTAGGATCTCTCTGCTTATTAGTCATAGTACGAAACTTATATACTTTAAAAAGATGTCCATTTTTACCCACTCTACTTTGCAAATAGAAAATAGGTCCTTTTGAATCTATTTTTATCAAAAAGACAACTAATATCAAAAATGGGAATAAAAACAAAAGGATAACCAATGAGGCCAGAACATCAATCAATCGTTTGAATATCAAATACATAATAAAATATAGATTGTAAGTACTCAATTTAGGGTATATTAAAAAATCTTATAACTTTAGATTATGACCTAAAAATATCAACTATACCAGCGACTGCCTAAAAAGGATTTGGACGCATACTCATAATGTAACGAATTGAGTGATTACATGATTTCATCATAGAAATCATACAAACACTGCTGAACAAAACTTTTCTCATAACGATTAGCTATCATTTGTCTTGCATTCCCAGCCACATACCGTGTATGCTTATAGTCTAACAACACATTTTCCATAGCCTCATAAAGAGCAGTTTCATCCTTTGGCGGTATAATCCATCCATTCCTACCATGTTCTATTATTTCACGTGAACCATTAATATCCGTTACAATACTTGGTAACCCCATCGCACCAGCCTCAAGAACGACATTCGGGAAACCCTCACGATAACTAGGGAAAACAAAGCAATCACTAGCTGCATAATAGGCCAGCAGTTCATCTCCATATTTGGCACCTACAGCTTCTATAGCTAGGTTATTTCCGATGGTATTATCAGTTTCCGGATATAAAGGGTCTAAATTATCTTCCTTTTCACCGACTAATACGAGCCGCACATGCTGATAATGCTTATGAAGTGTCTCAAAAACAGATACAAGTTCATTTATTCCCTTATCTTTAACAAGTCTACCAACAAAGAGAAACGTAAAAGTATTTTTTTTAAGCAGCTGTTTAGCCAATATCATGACCTCATCTCTTCTACTAAACTTCTGCATATCCACTCCTCTCACGTTGCCATATCCCAATACTCTCATGGGCTTATATGTCACCTTACGCAAATCATCCATCACACCTTGCCCCTCAGGTATGATGTGCGTTGCACAAGCACAAGTCAACCAATCAGTTAACATTAAAATACGCCTAGTTAAGCCTTTTGATGTAGGCCAAACAAGTCCAGTAAAAGTATGTACTCGTCGTGGTACACGAACTAACCAAGCCGCAAACATGCATAACAGACCGGCTTTGGGAGTCATAGAATGTACCATATAAGGCCTTTCTTTTCTAAAAACCATTACTAATCGCCACAATGATTTTAAGTCCATAAATGGAGACACTCTTCTTTTCATAGTAACAGCTATTGGTTTTACTCCTAGCTCATTCAACTTATACAGTTCTATACCAGGAGAACTAATAGCAACTATTTCGAAACCAAAGTTCTGCAAATCTCTAACTATTGGAACAAAAAAAACAACCGACTTTGAAACAGTAACCGCACGAATTATTTTTTTATTTTTCATATGAAGTCATCTAAATGATACTACGTATCCAATGTAAAATCATTATGTAAGCACTCAGTCTAGGGTATCTCCCTTAGTAAAAAAATAAGTAGCTAATCAAAATTAAGCCACATAATAGAGTTCATATAGAATAAAGAACAGGACTATTAGAAATCAATATTTTAAAACCTTATTCGATATATTGTTTATTATATTTTGATTCGCCAGAAAGTTAGACCTTTTAAGTAAGAGCCCTAAATTGAACACTTACATGAATTCCCTTCTTGATTTGTATGATTCCTTCATACACTCCTGTATAAGGGAATCATACAGATGAGGCACCGTTATCAAATAAAGGATTACATATAATTCACTGGTTCCACAACCATCTTCTGTGTTTTCAACACCATTGTTCCCCATGTCAAGCCCAAGCCAAAAGCGGAACATACCAATGTCAAAGGACGTGTAGTTAACTCTTCCTTAAGATTATATGTCATTAGCATTGGGATAGAGCAGCCACCTAAGTTGCCAAACTCCTGTAAATCGTACGGAGTCTTAGCCAATGGCAATTTCAATTTCTTCACTATTCTATCCACTATAAGTTTATTAGCTTGATGTATGAGGAAGTAATCAACATTATCAGTATTTAGGTCATATTTTTGCATCACTTTCTTAATACTTACTGGTGGACGAGATATAGCGAAAGCAAACACATCCATTCCATTTATTAATGTATCCTTTGGCGCACGAACAATGCCATTACCAAAATCCTCATACTCGAAAGATTGAGGAGTAATAGGATGACGGAATCCACCATGAGGAGTCATAAGAGACTCATAACCTGAACCTAATGTATTAAAATCAACAACTATCTCCTCTGCTGTAGGATCATACTCCAAAGCCAAGGCTGTACCACAATCTCCGAACAAAGGCACCCGGCTCTTATCCCTAGGAGAACCCATTCTCGTTGCCGTATCTCCCACAAGCAATAACGCACGCTTTACATTTCCATTTGTCAGCAAATTCCCAGCGATATTGATCGCATAGATACAACCACAACAACCCATCGGAATATCCATCACAAACGTCGTGGTAGGTAAGCCTAAACGAGCCTGCATGATACCGGACGTAGGCGGTGTCTTATAATCTGGGCACACCGATTCAAACAAAAGGACATCGATACTATCCTTTTCCCATCCCAAACTTTCTATCAAGCGTTCTGCTGCGTCATAACAAAGATCACTGGCGCAAATGTCATCTGTCGCCACATAACGCTTTTTGATGCCTACGGTATTATCAAACGTATCTGCCTCTTCCTGCGTAAAAAGGCCTAAATCCATTGTAGTCTTAGGATTATTAGGTACAGTGCCTGTCACCCCCCTAAGAGCTACATTCTTAATTTGCCATTGTGCCATTATAACTCAATCTCGTATTTAGAAAGCATGGATTTAGCAGCCTCATACGAATTACAGCTGATTATGTCTTCCGGATCCAACATGATATCGAAGGTGTCTTCAAGAGAAGAGGTCAAGGACAATTGGCGTACACTATCCCAACCATCCACACTGTCTTTATCAAACCCTTTTCCAAGAGCGGAACCATCCACATTAAACACCTCGCAAAAAATCTTGTTCAATTTATCTATATTAGTCATAACTATTTCTATTATTATTGATTTATAACCTTACCGGCCTCGTTTCTAAGAATTTTATCTACAATCTCCACTTGAACCCTCTGATAAAACAGACGTGTCTTTTCCTCTATAAAAGAAGGTATCCGACTGGCAATATTCGCATTGGTCAACTTAATCAGCAAATGCTCGTCATCGCCACTACAATAACAGTCCGTGTCGAAATTGCTCCGAATCAAGTTCTCTACCTCATCAAGCCCTATACGCAATCCGAAAATCTTCAGGAAACGCTTCAAGCGGCCTACGATAAAATAACAGCCATCCATATCTCTCCTTACTAAATCGCCAGTGTGCATGACCCCATGATTCTCATCACCTTTCAATAAATCCTCTTTGCAAGTAGCGTAACCTAACGTAACATTCTCCCCACGATACACCATCTCTCCGACAGCTTCCCCATCAAAGGTCTCATTGCCGTCATTGTCGATGATAGAGAGCTGTCCACCAGGCTCAGCCATACCAATACTACAGATTTTGGCAGAGGCTAATTCAGCTGGAAGATAAGCCATACGCGCCGTACACTCACTCTGACCATAGGTAGCAATAAACTTTTTACCCTTATCCTTCGCATAAGTTGCCAATTGCATCCACATCTCTTCTGTTAATTTACCACCTCCCTGAGTCACGATCTTAAGATCTGGCAGATCCATACGGAAGAAACGCAATTTGGAAAGCAATTCAAAGCTATAAGGTACTCCCGTAAAACTGGTAGCCCCGTCTTTCAACATTTTCCAGAAACCAGGGTCAAGCAATGACTTGCCGCATAATAGCACGGTTGCCCCCGCATATAAGTGACTCGCTATGACCGAAAGTCCCATCGTATAGTGCATAGGAAGTACCGCCATCGCCCGTTCTGAGGATGTCAAGCCAAACAAATTCATGACATTTTCCGCATTAGCCTCGATATTACGATAACTATGACGGACAAGTTTAGGGCTTCCCGTACTGCCCGACGTAGGCAATAGTAATGAAAGGTCCTCATACAAAGCAGGAGTCACAAACCCTGTTCTAGTAAGCGAATAGCCGGAAGTCGAATAAATAACCTCCCGCAAATTATAATCCACTATCTTCGCCGTCGGAAGCCAAAGAAATTCCGGCTGATATCTCTCATAAAGGGCATCAAACAATGATTGCTCGGTATGACTGCTAATAATAAGCGGAACAATACCATTACTTAACGCAGAAGTATATCCTAAAAGCGATCCATTGCAATTCTCAGCAAGAATAAAAATAAGCGTCCGATAAGGAAGCACCTCCGAAAACTCTTTCGCCTTATCACATAAATCGCCATAGGTTAATCGTTCTCCGCTATCATCAACGATCGCTAAAGCACTCGGATCTTTCCTATCTAAATTCAAAAACATACGCAACAACATTAAATCGACGCACAACCATCCACTCCTAAAATATGCCCGGATATATAACTCGCACGATCAGAAGCCAAGAAAGAGACGGCATCAGCCACATCCAGTGGAGTACCTAGCCGCCCTAACGCTATACGAGAGATACGCCCATCTATTTTATCCCCATCGCACTCATACAACTCCTTGAAGCGTTCAGTCGCAATAATACCGGGAGCCACAGCATTTACCCGGATATTCATAGGAGAGAGTTCCTTTGCCGCAGATTTCGTCAGAGCGATGACAGCACCTTTCGTAGAACTGTAAGCCACCTGTCCGGGACTTCCCACGACTCCCGTTATGGAAGCGATATTCACAAAGCACCCCCCCTCCATTACGAGCCATCAAGCGTGACGCAATCTGGAGCATATCGATTACGGCAAAAACATTGACTGAATACATTTTCTCCAGCAAATGCTTCGTCACCATACCCAATTTCTGATTCGCTATGATAGCGGCATTATTAACAATACAATCAATACGCCCCTCAGCCTTATATATAGACATCAAGCCAGCCTTTAAAGCGGCAGTATCCGTCACATCGAAACAAACAGGCACGACTTTCCCCCCATTCCTTGAGGCGTATTCATCCGCCCAGACCTGCATATCCCCTTCTTGCAGATCGTTGACATAAACGGTAGCGCCATCCTGGACGAACCGCTCGGCGATAACCCTGCCTATACCACGACCCGCACCAGTTATCAATGCAACTTTATTTTCTAATAATCTCATACCTTAACAATTTGATAGACAATTGCCTTATCCTGAAATCTCAACAGATGTAGATGTTACCCAAGCGCTTGCGTCAGACAAAAGATAGATAATAGCCCAAGCAATCTCTTCCGGCCTACCATATCTTTTCAATAAATACTTGGCCTTATCCCGCCCCAGATCCTCTTCCGAAAGCGTACCGTTCAAAACAAGAGGCGTCTCCACCATCCCCGGCAATATCGCATTCGAACGAATCCCCTTAGCCGCAAACTCCAAAGCGCAAGAACGTGCGAAGGACTCTATAGCCGCTTTAGAAGCCGCATACATAGAATTTCCAGGAGTCACGATTCTCGCAGCCTTAGAAGAGGTAAATACGATCGAGGCTCCTTTATTAAATTTTTTCGCCTTGGCCAACGCTTTCGTCAGCAAAATACTCGAGATCGTATTAATCTCGAACACCTCGCGCAACTCATCTTCTTTAATAAAATGAATCGGTCTTCGCTTGGTAATGCCTGCATTACAAACAAAACCATCCAGCACAGATACGGATCCAACCAACAAATCCCTCTCCTTGCTCTTGGTCACATCCGCAATGACCATCGCATGGCCATCCCCCTCCAGAGCATCAAAAGTCTCACGCAACCGTTCTTCATTCCGGGCGGTTACAAACAATTTCGCTCCCAAGTGTGAGCACTCGATTGCAGTTGCCCTTCCGATACCAGAAGAGGCACCGGTGACTAAGATCGTTTTTCCTTGAAGAGAAAAAGGATTATACCCAACCATCAAGACAACTTAGCTTGGACCATATTAAACAAATCTTGAATCGTAACAGCGGCACTCATCTCTGCCCCTTTCAGCGTCACCCCATACTCCTCATCCACCATCGCAATAATAGAAAGAGCGACAATCGATGAATACTCCTCCAAATCATGAAAAATAGTCTGCGGAGTAAAAACATTAGCGTCAGTATCATCAAACTGATCCGCAAAATTCTGAATAAACTCTTGTATTTCCATTACTGTAAAATTAATACTGAATATTATTGTTACTTAAATCAATTTTCTTGCGGGATTACCAAAAACTGTAGTTCCAGACTTCACTCGTCGAATAACAAAACTACATGCTCCTACATTTGCCTCAGACTCAACTACAACATGATGACCAATAACAGCTGCCGTATGGATATCAACGTGATTTTCTATTACAATACCACCAACACAAGTTACATGTGTATCAATACGATTCCAATCTCCTATTATGTCATCATGCCCGATAACCGTATAAGATTGAATCATATTGAAGTCACCAATTTTAGCATCATTCCCTATTACGGTATAAGCTCCTATAAAATTACCTACACCAATTTCCACATTAGTGTAAAGACGAGCAGTTTGATGAATTAAATTTATAAACTTTCCTCCTTTTGCTCGAATTTTTTCAATACAATTCTTCCTCAATTTATCACCTATAGAACATATAAAAACATCATCTTCCATCGGTTCATAATCTTCAATTGTCCCAATAATAGCTGGATAATTTTGAAAATTACCCAATGATGGATAATCATTAATAAAACCTTTAATGACAAATTCATTACCATATCCTACACTCTCCAAAGCGTTGGAGTAGAAAGTCCGTCCCATTCCTCCAGCTCCTATAATAACCAAATGTTTCATATTAACACAATAATTAACAAGACATTAAATCCAATCAATCAAAAAAAGTCGGCATATAATCCTCATAGAAAATCTGTGTGTCTATAGCCGTCTTCATATTACATAATTGCTGCTCCTGTGATAAAGGCTGAAGATCTTCAAGACTATTCAAATCTCTTTCAAAAGAAAATATAATAAATCCTTTTTCCCGATAATAAGATAATAATGGATTTCCATCCCGAAGAAATACTTTTGTACCACTTCTCAACAATCTCATAATATTTCCTGCAGCTTCCTGACGAAGCGCACCAAATATTGCTACTGGTATTGAATCTAAGAACTTATTGTATTCATCTACTGGAAACAATTTTAAAAGAGGAACATATTTTAAACCAAAATCACGTTTACCTAGCCTTAATACATTTTTCCTAATATATTTTGATCCATAGGAGAGTGGAGTACAAATCGTAAAATCCTCTATACCTTTCAAAGATTTCAATTTACGAAACAATGTAATATAATTTCCTGTCAATGAAGCTTGATGATTAACCATAATCAAATCCTTTTCCTTGGAACAAAAAGATATTTTATCGTTTTGAACAGTATCTTTATAAGGAGATAAATACTTAAAATACTTAAATTTTAAATTAGAATCAAAATATTTATTCAGTAATTCAAAATCATAAGAAAACCATGTACAGAAATAATCTATATACGGAAGTGATTTTTTCAAATATTCTGACCGCAAATTCTTCCCTAATACCTTCTTTATAATTCGACTTAATGGAGTCGGAGCAATATAAGTTAACCAAGAAAATATCGACATATTATCAATCAGTTTATACGTACCTATTTCTCCCAAAGCATTATAAAGTTCATATCCCCAAAAAATCCAAAACACTTGTCCATCATAAAGTTTTTTCTCTTTCAGCTGTATTAATATAGGATAATACTGGGACACTAAAGCATGGATAACAACATGTTTTATTGTATACCTATAGCATATATGTTGAATTTTCATTAGGATATCAGGATCGTCAAGCTCATAACGATAGAGAAAAATATCATCTCTATACTTTCCTTTTTTTGAAGTATTGAACATTATAAAAAGGTTATCTTTGGGATAAAACTGTTCAAATGCATCGATGGCTTGCTGAATAAAATTACCATCTAGACAAAGATGTAAGTTCATACTATAAGTAGATTTTAGATTTTTTCGAGTTTATCATTCATAAATTTTGTCAATTTGGCAATCTTCAAAATTATTATACCAATCCCATAAAAATAATATACGAGGCATTCTTTTTATATGACACTGCTTGAACAACACTTGCCTGACCGGACAATGATTCGCAATCTTTTTTTGGTAATTTGTTATATCAGGAATAACACAATTGGAAAATTCAATCCAATTCGTTGTATTCAGTCGGATTGGTGCTGTAAATATGCAATTTGAAATTCAGGTCGCAATCTTTCCATAATCATACAAATTGTTAAAAGTAGACGAAATATCATGTATGTTATTGATAAAACGACAATATCTCATTTGAACATTTACATTCCCTATTTCTGGAAACCAGCGTATTTCATCAGGTTCAAAATCGATTGCGGACTTAGGGGCTGTTCCATGAATAGAGCTTGTTCCACATCCTTCAAAAAACGTATTTTGAACAATAACATTAGTGGCCGCAACTGTCACTCCATTTCTACGTGCATACCTTATTTTCAAATTATCTATTAACAAATCATTTGCTACCCGATTACGAATATTTTCATTTGAATAGTCTGCCGTATATGAAATACAATCTCCAAAAGCATATTCTAATGTTATACCCGAGAATTTAAAATTAGAACAAGCTTGACAACAAAAAATATACCCCCATTCTCCATAATATTTAGATCCTTTAACTATAGAAGAATTATAGATATGATTTTTAGCATCACCCGCAACACATCCCTTACCATCAATTATAATATTCCGTTTACTATATTCCCAAAAGATATAATAAGCACCTTGATTTGTCGGAAGCATCTGAAAACAGTTATCTATAGTCAAATGAGTATTGGAAGGAATTGTAAATATTCTCAGAAAAGAATATTCATTTTTATTTAGATCAGACCATTTCCGTATTTTCTTATTACCAGACATCGTAAATGAAACCTTATCCCCCAAATTGGTTTCCCCTTTATAAGGTAACTCAAAATAGTAAGTTCTATCTGTCTGAAAATAAATATGACAGAAATGTTCTCCATCCGTCAACGATAAAATATTTTTAATAATATCATTTGACACAAAACTTGGAGATTCATCAAAACAAAACCAACTATCAAATACTACTTGATTCTTCCATTTACCCAAAATACGTAATTTGCATCCTATAACAGGTTTATCTACATTTAAAACAGAAAGATTATTTCCTCTTCCTTGTATCATGCCATTATCTATTAATCCATTTTGCTCTATACATAATTCCGCACTAGCGGGTAGTCGTAAACATTTACCTGCTAAATCACAAGTCTTATCCACGACAAGTTTTGAGTATTTTTTGGCATACGATCAATAATTAGCTCGTTACGTTCATTCAAGTAAGCACTTACAAAAATCGATGGTTCCTGAGCATAAATATCACAAATAAAACATAGTTTTATCAACAAAATCACTGATATATAACAAATAAAACAAAACCTCATTAATATAACAATTATTTATCATTTAAATTCTCTATATATCCAGCCTTATTTGAAGTATATAGAACTGTTATACCTAAAACAAATAAAAACATCCACATTAACCTATATGGATAATCACGTATCATATTGCAGATGATAACCACCAGAAAAAAGCCAAACCCTTGTTTAGATCGATATCGAAGATATAAGCATAAATACAACAAACAAATCAATACCGTTCCTATTATGCCATTGATAAAGAAAAATCTTTTAAAACTTGCACATCCATGTAAAATATTAGATGTTGCATTACCATCACCATAAGCCTTTCTACCATATCCATTAAATATATCCCCATGTTTAAGCCAATTATCATAATATTTATCAAAAACCATAGATGTTCTATTATCTCCTGATAACTCTCCATCTGTAATAATCAGTCGGCTTAGAATCTTTTCATTAATCACATTATTTCCTCGATTATAATTCAAACCTATATATGTAAATATACCCGCAAATACCGCAAGGATTAACAAATATTTAAATAAATCTTTACCTTTCAAATAAAAATATAAACATAAACCTATAAAAAAAAGACAGTAGGCCGCTAAAGAAAGCGAGAATATAATAGATAAAAGATAAATATAATTAGATTTATTCTTAAAGTTAAACTTATTAACATACAACAACAAGCAACTAGTACTACCAACATGGCCTGGCTCCAAAAACATTCCACTAAATCGAGGAAGAACTTCAAACATATTATCAGCTCCCATAACAAAGAGATAATAAACATCATGAACGTAAAAATCACTAGTATCTGAGCGATAATGAGGTAAATTTACTCCTAGCAAATATAACAGCCACCCCAAAAGAGATATGCAACAAATAACTTTTATAAAGAAATCAAACGCATGATATAAATTAATCTTAAAAGAGGTTGTTGATGCAAAAAAAGTGATCGTTATAAAAATCGAACTTAATAGATTTAAATAGGCAAATAAAGAAAAATCAATTGTATTGTGAGTGAAATTATAGATCCAACAAACTACAGATAAAAAACAGACCCCTATTGATGAATCCCACTTCCGAAGATTCATTAAATAAGGTAGTAAAAAACAGGCACACATTACATTTACAAAAGATATAGGAAGTTTCCATGTAAAATACAATTCCATAGACGCACACATGGCCAAAAGAATACTATATATAGAGAACATGCTATACCTTAAACCTTTACTATGCATATCATCACATACTTTTATAAAATTTTTTCACATAGTTATTCGCAATACTTTTTATCTCTAAAAACTCATCAAGTCTCAACCAATTATAAATTAAATAAGCCAAAATGAAACCTGTTGAAAGCTGGATAATCAGCATGAGATAATAAGAAATGGATAACAATGAAATACTCCACATTAAAAATCCGACTCCTAGAGAAACTATAAATGAAGGGAATATGTCCTTAAGTTGCTCATACACTGAATAATTTATTAGACTTGCTGAATAATAAGCATTTAGAAAATAAGATATTACAGATATAATGACACTGCCCCAAAGCATCATTTCTATGCCTAGATACACACCTACCAGTATAGGGAAAATCGCTAATACTTTTTTAATCACCTCCAATTTAAGAAAGACATCTGAACGACCTTTTACTTTTAGAATATTCAAATTGATTGCATGCAATGGATAGAGCATATTAGAAAAACAAACTATTTGTAAGAAATAAACAGCCGGTAACCATTTATCACTTATCAAAAGAATTAAAAGAGGCTTTGCGATAGCAGCTAGTCCTAGCATACAAGCAAAAGAAACAAGCATTGTTGATTTAATAACTTTCCTATACGCCTCACGTAAACGGATTGAATCATCCTGAATACTGCTTAGTACAGGAAAACTTACCCGTTGGACAACCGTAGTCAGATTTGTCGAGAAGACCATACTAAACTGCTTAGCTCTAGTATATTGACCTAATATAGAAGATGAAAAACATCGCCCAATAACAATATAATAAATATCTTTATAGATCGTATCCAAAAGTCCTGACAATAGCAATTTCGACCCAAAGCCAAACATTTCTTTAAATGCTGTCATTGAAAAGCTCACCGTAGGTTTCCAATGACAAAAGAACCATAAGAATAATGTGTTCAGACATTGCCGACCCAATTGTTGCCCGACCAAACTCCAAACCCCTTGTCCAGAAAAAGCCATCCATACTCCGATGACACCACTCCCGACAGACGCTATCAAAGATATAATTGTTTGTGTCTTAAAATTTATTTCTCGAACAAAAATCGTATATGGTATAATAGACAATGCATTGATAATCAAAATTAAGCCTATTACACGCATAACTTCACATAAAATAGGCTCTCTAAAAAACAGAGCTATGAAAGGAGATATAAAAAATAAACAAATATAAAGTAATAGACTTATCAGTAAGTTAAAATAAAAAACCGTATTATATTCAATCGGCTTAACCTTCACCTTGCGAATCAAAGCACTAGAGAAACCACTGTCAATGATAGAATTTGATATGGCTATGAATATAGAAACCATAGCCATAACTCCATATTCTTCCGGAGTCAAAAGACGAGCCAATATGATGCCTACAAAGAAGATAACACCACTACTTGACACATTATCTATTAGACTCCATATTACGCCATGAATTGTTTTCCCTTTTAATGAGCCTTGCATATTGATTTTGAAACAATATATCAACCTAAAGTTTTAGGGTATTGATTTTCAATAGCCTTATTACATATAAACTCGAATAATTACGATAAAAATTATCGCTTGATAATTTCTATAACACGATCTATATCAATTTCAGACATCTCATGGTGCATAGGTAGACAAATTACCCGATCTGCCATCTTATGAGCATTCGGTAAATTCTCTTTAACAGAAGAAGAGAGTCCCTTATATACTGAAAATTCCGATATCAACGGATAAAAATATCGACGCCCAAGAATATTTACTTCACGCATTTTAGAATATAATTCATCTCGTGTCATTCCATATAATTTCGCATCAACAAATATCGGAAAATAAGAATAATTATGTTTCACACCTGCCATATCTTCAAAAAATGTAATACCTGACACATTTCTCAATGCTTCACGATAACGCATAGCAACTTGATGTCTAGCATCAATTGCTTTATCTACTTGTCGCAAATTCAGCAATCCATAGGCAGCACGAACCTCATCCATTTTACTATTAATACCCGCCCCAACAACCGTTACTTCATTTGCAAAACCAAAGTTTTTCAAATAGTCAATTCGCTTTTTTGTCCGTTCATCTTGCATAATCAAAGCACCACCTTCAATCGTATTATAGACTTTTGTCGCATGAAAACTTAGGGTAGACATATCTCCTGCATTAAGGATACTTTTTCCATTGACTTCTACACCAAAAGCATGAGCCGCATCATAAATTACCTTTAAACCATATTGATCTGCGATTTCTTGAATACGTTGGGTTTCACATGGTTTTCCATAAACATGCACAGGCATAATAGCTGTTGTCCTAGGAGTTATAGCAGCCTCAATCCTATCAGGATCAAGGTTTCCTGTAGCAGGATCAATATCGACAAAAACAGGTTTACAACCATTCCACCAAATACAATGAGTTGTAGCGACAAAACTATAGGGAGTAGTAATAACTTCACCTGTTATTCTCAAAGCCTGTAAAGCGATAAGTAAAGGAAGCGTACCATTTGTGAAAAGACTTACGTAAGGGACACCTAAATAATCAGCAAGCTCTTTTTCCAGTTGTTTATGGAAGGAACCATTATTAGTAATCCATTTACTTCCCCAAATCTGTTTTAATATTTCGTTGAATTCATTTAAATTTGGCAGTAATGGTGAAGTCACCGTAATTATTTTATTATCCATAATCAATTATTTATTTTCCTTTATACATGTTTTCATAATAGACTTTATAATCACCAGAAGTCACATTGTCCATCCAATCCTGATTGTCCAAGTACCATTTCACAGTCTTCTCTAAACCTTCCTCAAATTGCAAGGAAGGTTCCCAACCAAGTTCTTTTTGTAATTTAGTGGAATCAATAGCATAGCGAACATCATGTCCCAATCGGTCAGTCACATAAGAGATGAGGTTCATGTCCTCTCCCTCTCTACGCCCTAACTGGCGATCCACCGTATTTATCACAAGCTTTATTATGTCAATGTTCTTCCACTCATTAAAACCACCGATATTATAGGTCTCTGCCACCTTTCCTTCGTGAAAGATAACATCAATCGCCCGTGCATGATCTTCTACAAATAACCAGTCTCGTACATTTTCACCTTTACCATAGACTGGCAGTGGCTTACGGAAACGGATATTGTTGATAAAAAGCGGTATCAACTTCTCTGGAAACTGATACGGACCATAATTGTTACTACAATTAGTCACAATGGTTGGCATTCCATAGGTATCATGATAAGCTCTCACAAAATGGTCACTGCTCGCTTTACTTGCCGAATAGGGCGAATGGGGATTGTATTTCGTCGTCTCATAGAAAAATTCATTTCCATAAACCAAATGCTGTTTATTGGAGGATGCAGTTGTCGTAAACGGAGGTTCTATTCCATCAGGGTAGTTCATCATCAATGCCCCATAAACTTCATCTGTGGAGATATGATAAAAACGTTTACCTACATACTTTTCAGGTAAGCTTTCCCAAGACAACTTAGCCGCTTGCAACAAAGCTAAAGTTCCCATCACATTGGTTCGAGCGAAAGTGAATGGATCTTTAATAGAACGATCAACATGGCTCTCTGCCGCCAAATGAATGATACCGTCAATACGCTCCTCTTCCATTAGTTTATAGAACGCCTCAAAGTCACAGATATCCATCTTTACAAACTTATAATTCGATTTGTTTTCGATATCTTTCAGATTAGCTAAGTTTCCTGCATAAGTCAACTTGTCTAAATTGATAATTTTATATTCCGGATATTTGTTTACAAATAATCGTACCACATGACTGCCGATAAAACCTGCTCCTCCAGTTATTACAATATTTCGCTTTGCCATGATTCTGCTTTTTTATTCTAAGTGTGGTTTTCCTGTTCCTTTTAATTCCTCTACAACCTTTAGTAAATACTGACCATATTGGTTATTCAACATCGGTTGAGCCAACTTGCGCATTTGCTTCTCCGTTATCCATCCTTGACGGTAGGCTATACCCTCTAGACAAGCCACCTTCAATCCTTGACGTTTTTCTAGGACTTCAATATATGTAGAAGCCTCGCTCAATGACTCATGAGTGCCAGTATCTAACCATGCAAAACCTCTGCCTAAGATCTGTACCTTCAACTCTCCATCCCTCAAGAAGTGCTGGTTAACTGTAGTAATCTCATACTCTCCACGTGCGGATGGCTTTATATTCTTTGCTACATTTATTACCTTATTCGGATAAAAGTACAGGCCTACCACGGCGTAATTGCTCTTTGGATGTTTTGGCTTCTCCTCGATACTCAAACAATTACCGTCATTGTCAAAATCAGCCACACCATAATGCTCCGGATCTTTCACCCAATAGCCAAATATAGAGGCCTTATTCTCCTTCCTTACCGTACGAATCGCCTCCTTCAACATAGAGGAGAATCCATTTCCATGAAAGATGTTATCTCCTAAAATAAGGCAGACACTATCGTCTCCGATAAACTCCTTTCCTATCATGAAAGCTTGTGCCAAACCATCTGGTGCTGGTTGCTCCGCATACTCAAAATGTACTCCATAATCAGAGCCATCACCAAGTAGTCTCTTGAAATCGGGCAAATCGTATGGAGTTGATATTATCAGTATCTCCCTGATACCTGCCAACATTAATACGCTAATGGGATAATAAACCATCGGTTTATCGAAAATAGGTAGTAGCTGCTTGCTTACTCCCTTGGTAATCGGGTATAATCTAGTACCCGATCCTCCGGCCAAAACAATTCCTTTCATAATATAACTATTTATTCAAACTACGCTATATGTCACATCATAGACTCAGGATTTCTTGTTCTTGGCTTCGTAGCCATACCCATAACCATACCCATAACCATACTTCTTACCGTAGCCATAGCCATAGGAATTCTTACGCTTGCTCATATCAAGGCCGTTGATTACCGTAGCTAGCTTGGAGAGCTTATGTTCTCTCTGCAAGACATTGATGTAGTTAAAGCCGGCTTTCGGGGTCACGTCGGCACGGCAGACATACACACACATATCCGCTACACGACTAATAATAGCCGTATCCGTTACCATCCCGATCGGAGCAGTATCCAAAATGATATAATCATAACGATCCTTCAACAAAGCGATAGCTTTATCCAATACATCGCGAGCAACCAACTCCGTAGGATTAGGAGGTATCTGGCCTCCCGGAAGGATATCTAAGTTGTCACTGATATCTGATTTTTGAATCATGCTAAATAGATCGGCATGATCCGGGTCACTCAGATAGTTCGTTATACCTTCCATCTTACGGGCCAGATTGAAGACACGGTTCAAACCCGGCTTGCGGATATCCATGCCCACCACGATCACTCTCTTTCCCAAAAAGGCTAGACTAACCGCTGTATTACCTGCCACAAAGGATTTTCCTTCACCGGGTTGAGTCGAGGAAAACATGACTACACGCTCATCCTTACCCAGCATGAAAAGCAAGTTGGTACGTAAGCCTCGGAAAGTCTCTTCCATGATATCGTTCTTATTCTCTCGTACCACGATAGCTCCCTCTCCTTTCTTCTTGGCAAGGGGTATTTCTGCCAAAATCGGCACAGAGGTAAGTTCCTCCACGTCATCCCGGTTCTCGATCTTGTATTTCAAGAGGTCATGCAGGTAAACACTACATACCGGAATGGCAAAACCAAGGATCAGAGCCGCTAGCATAAAAAGGAGTTTCTTTGGAGCCACAGGACGCTCATCTGCCTGCGGATCTTCTATGATACGCCCGTTATTAGCCGTAGCTGCCAATGTGATAGCGTTCTCCTCCCGCTTTTGTAATAACATTATATATAATGTAGCCTTGATCTCTTGCTGGCGGGAGATGGTCATGAATTCTTTTTCCTGCCTCGGAGCATCACTGATACGGCTCTCAAACTTGCTCGCCTGACGATCGATATTGGTCTTAGCAATCTGAAGACCTTTTAAGACACTGTTCACTGTAGTTTTCACATTACGGCGCATCGCCTCGATACCGGCATTCATGTTAATCACCGCAGGGTTACTCTCCGATGAGGTGCGCAGTAGCCGCTTACGTTCAATCAACATCGTATTGTATTGATCAATGACAGAGGTCAGGTTTTGATCCTGTAAACCCACATTCGCTGGAATCACCTCGTCCTCGTTCATCGGATCGTTCATGTAATTGCGAAGATACTGAACCAAGCTGATTTGCGTAGCGTTCTCCATACGCCGCTGCTCATAGCGAGAACTCTCCTGTAGCGCCATTTGGGCATCGCTTGTCAAATTGGTTAAGCCGGAGCGTTGCTTAAAAGCGGCCAACTCGCTCTCTGTCGTTCCTAGCTCATTATTGATAATCGTTATCCGTTCTTCGATAAACTCAGCGGTTTTTTGGGCAACCTCATTCTTCTCGTCGTTCGCATCCTGATTGTAAAAAGCAACCAGACGGTTCACGAAATCAATACCTCGTTGCTCTACTGTATTTTTCAACGCAATTTCAGCGATGGTAGTAGTTTTTGAGGAAGGTGTCACGCTCATGTCCTCTCCATAGGCTTTCGCTGTAGCCGTAGGGGTATAAATTTGAGCGATCAGATCTATTTCACCATTTTCTAACTCTGGTATCGAATCCAAGCCAGTGAAACTGAACACTCCGACCGGTGTCGGAAGGATAGCTGGCAAACTCTCAAAAGATTGTTCCAACGATATATCGTCTCCAGTCTTATCTATCTTATATTCTGCCTCAACAGATAATTTCCCTGCTTGGGTATAATGCATACGCAAAGTCACAGGGCTAACCAAGCGATCTGCCTCTTCCGGTGTAATAAAAACTTCTACCGGAGAATTTCTGTATAATGGTGTATTAAAGCCCCAAGTATTCTCCTGCTCCAGACTTATGTAGAGTCTCATGTCGTTTACCACCTTTTTGATCAAAGTCCGCGACTTCAGGATCTCTACCTCATTGTCAAAATTATTAGTCATCGAGAACATCCCCAGATCCTGGATGGCAGCCAAACCATTTGCGGCCACATTTCCCCCTTTTTTCTCATCTTCCTTAATCAAGACAGAAGAAGTGATATTGTAAACAGGTGTTTGATAGCGCAAGAAAACATACATCCCAATACAGCAAACCAATACACTCGCAACAAACCAAGGCCAATAAACCATATATTTGAAAAACAAGGCATATAAGTTAATCTCTTGCTCCTCGTTCTCTACCCCATTGTTAGTATTTATCCGTTCGTCTATCATTTCTCCTAATTCTCTATTTACTATTTTCAATTCTCCAACTTTCATTTATTTAAGTATATTCACTAATAAACCAGCGATAGATACCAGAATCGAGAGTGAGCTTACCCAAAGGGTCGT